>Ga0302140_10000351_pt1 | contig 56797 bp, 54 predicted proteins | sample I_Bog_E1_1_FD_202095 | JGI IMG/M metagenome (GOLD analysis project Ga0302140, IMG submission 202095) | Peat permafrost microbial communities from Stordalen Mire near Abisko, Sweden - I_Bog_E1_1 | ecosystem: Environmental > Terrestrial > Soil > Wetlands > Peat | place: Sweden: Abisko, Stordalen...
TATCTATATAATTTATTATTTAATTTCCGCACGAAATAAACTACCTGAAATTAAATTCAGAATTATTGCGTCAATTATGATTCTGTCTTATTTACTGTGTAATTTAAGCTTGCTCTTAGGCGAATTTAGGGATTATTACGACCATTTTAAAATATTAACCTACGGAGCACTTTTGATAATCCCCCTTTTAGCCGTATGTTATCCATTCAAAAAACAGAAGTTGGAATTACCGACCTATCGTAAATAGACTTAATCAATAGTTTCATCCGAAGCAGTATCTTCAACCTGAATTTTATCTCTGCCTTTCTCTTTTTTAGTTTTCTCCTTTCTAAGTTGTTTTTCAAGAGCGTGGATGGTTTCAGTAATAGCATCTTCAAAAGTCATGCAACGATAACTCGCAAATAAATCTATATGCGGACCTAATATCTTGATTTCACAAATTTTATTATCGTCGGTCGACGACTTATCAAGCTTCAAGCGTACTTCGCCCAAAATTAATCTTTCGTTAAGATGTTCCAGTTTTCTGACTTTTGCATTTGCAAAGTCGTTCAATTGCTGGCTTACTGTAAAGTGAGGTGATTCAATTGTGATTTCCATATTCGTTTTGTTTATTAAGTGAATTAATTATTCGTGTTTATTTCGTAATTGCTGAAGTTCCTTAAATAGATTGATCTCTTTTTCCGTCAGATTTTTTGGCAGTACAATATTTATAGTAGCGTAAAGGTCACCGAATTCATTTGTCTTACCAAACCGGGGCATTCCGAGCCCTTTTAGTCGTAACACTTTTCCATTATCGGTACTTGCAGGTATATCAATACGTATGTTCCCTTTTAAGGTAACGATAAGCTGTTTCCCACCCAAAATGGCGGTGTATAGTTCTACAGACGTATTGCAGTACAGGTCATCTTCACGGCGCTCAAAATGTGGATGTTGCGGAATTATCAATGTAAGGTAAATATCACCTTTAACTCCCCCATTCCTGCCAGGCCCGCCTTTTTCCTTAATTCTCAATACTTGCCCATTTTTTATGCCGGGTTTTAGTTTCATTTGAAGGGTTTTGCCATTCACCTCTATTCTGCTAGATGCACCATGATATGCATCTTCAAGTGACACCTCGATTTCGGCTTTATAGTCCTGACCTTTCATTTTGGTACTACCCCTCTTATTAAAACCACCGCCAAAAACCGATTCAAAAAAGTTTGAAAATTCGCTTTCACTTCCAAAAGCTTCTTCCCCTGAAAAAGAACCCGAGCCCCTCTGATTTCCTGCTGTCCATTTTGACCAGTCGAAAGAATCTTCCCTGCTTCCCTGCTGGCGATATTGGTTAAAATTCGCTCCCAATTCGTCATATTTTTTCTTTTTCTCGGGGTCGCTTAGCACCTCATTAGCCTCATTTATTTCTTTAAATTTATCTTCTGATGCTTTGTTATTCGGGTTTTTATCGGGGTGGTATTTTAAAGCCAACTTGCGGTATGCCTTTTTAATTTCATCTACCGACGCACTCTTTTCTACGCCCAATATCTTGTAATAATCCTTAAAATCCATAAATGTAAAAGTATAGTACTCGTTATAATCTGCTTATGACAATAGTCAATATAATAACTAAGATTCCTCAGCTTTATAATTAATGTCTGTTTTTGAAAACCAGTTGAAAACAAATATTAAAGCCAAACATATTACACCATATGGGGGCAATAGTCTATGTACAAATATAGATATATTATGGAAAGAACTTCGGCTCTAATCCAATTTTTAGAATAGGTGGAAATAAATAAGTAAAAGGGATATGCCCCTTATTACTCTAGGGAATCAATGTATTTTTGACGGAGAATAGCTTTCAGCTTTTTCTGCCTGCGAATGATGGACGGCTTGTTATAAACCTTTCTTACACGAAGTTCTTTAACAACTCCAATACGGTCAAACTTTTTCTTGAATGCTTTCAGCGATTTTTCAAGATTTTCGCCTTCTTTAATTTGAACAATTATCATGTTGGTTCCTTATGTTTTTTTAAATAGGGATGCAAATATAATGCTTTTTTCATATCCCAATGATTTGCAGGAAAATATTAATAATTTCCTGGCAATTCGCCCTTTTTACCTTAACGGTGGTAATTCCATTAGGTTCTGATAAATAGGCTGTTAATTGGAAATTCTTCCTAAATCCCTAAATCCCTTCCAAACGATGCGAATATCGGTCGCCACCTTATAATCGCGAGCATAAATGGAATTTATATCATGGATAGTGGAATTATCAGCTGGTGAATGTAAGGCATCCAAAGGAGTTAGCACCCCTCTTTTAATAGAGGGCAAAAGATGTAAAGATTTTGGTTGTTCATTAGTGGATGCATACCCTACAAAAGACTTTTCACCTATTATTACCCAAGCTATATTGCCGAAAAACCCTACAGGGTTTCTTTGTATCCAGCAAATTAATGGGCTTAGCATTAGTAAAAAAAGTCCAAGTATATTATCAAACAGCCGTTTATTTCGAACATTGGAGGCCGTATTAATAGCGTGCACATCAATCATATACAATTCGCCGCTTGTATGAATAGAATTACTGCCGATTATTGCCCAGCTTTCCGGAGGTGCGATTTTAAATTCAAGTTCGGGAGCTGAAATGGTGGACATGGCGTCCATTATGGTTTGAGAAGGAAGGTTTTTAGCACAAAATATCACCTCGTTAATATGGTAAATATTAACCGTTTCGCTCCATTTATTAAACATTTCTCCGTTTTTCTCAGCTGGTGCATCTCCAGGACTGATATACCGCACTTCTTCGAGCTTAATACCGGTTCTTTCTAGCAAACCCATAACTCTTTTACATTCCTCTTCTTCTCCAATAATCAATAATCTGCGGTTATGTTTGGCGAAGCCCTTAACTTTAAATGCCATAAGTAATGTGCGGATAGTAGTTAGTGCAAGAATTACCCAAACCGTTCCTATCAATATCAAAGCTCTTGAAAACCGGTAAGCATCGGGCAAAAGAGCATACATAATAAGAATGAGAGCAGCTCCCCAGAGTATCCCCCTTACAATTTTCCATTGCTTTATAGGTTTATCGTATCCACCGCTAAAGAGAATACAAAGAAGCCATATTAGAATATAAGAAGGAAGTATGAAAAGCAGGAAAATACGGGAATAATAAACTTCAGAAGAAAATTTAATATTAGCATAAAAAAGAGATATGATATAATAGCCGGCGTATATGGTTACAAAATCAATTACCGGCAAAATCATTTTATTCATGAAGCGATGCACAATAGCAATGGAAGCACGAAAAAAAATAGCCATGTTAACCAGGAAAGAGAATAGTCTTGCATTATTATGAGAGAAATGCTTTTGCGCAAAAATGCGCATAGCACTATAAAACACTATTACATAATTCACACTGCTCTTTTTGGTGCTTTCACCTTTATAATGAATGATCCTGGTCTGTGGAAAGTAATAGTTGCTATATCCCGCTTTAATAATGCGATATGACATATCAATATCCTCCCCATACATAAAAAAAGTTTCATCCAACAGTCCGGCTTTATCAAGTGCTGCTTTACGAATTAACATAAACGCCCCTGACAATACATCGACTTTATTAATCTCATCCGGTGAAAAATAGGTAAGATGGTATTTTCCGAATTTTTTTGATTTTGGAAACAAAAACGCCAGTCCGAAAATTTTATAAAATGCCACTTCAGGGGTTGGCAATGCTCTTTTAGATTCCGGCAAAAATTGACCGTTACCATCAATCATTTTTACCCCTAGGGCTCCGGCATCAATATGCTCGTCCATAAAAGCAAGCGTTTTGGTAAAAGTTTCTTCCTCTATTATTGTATCCGGATTGAGGAGTAAAATATATTCACCTTTTGCCAGTTTTATTGCTTGGTTATTAGCAACTGAAAAGCCTGCGTTTTTTTTATTTTCGATAAGCTTTACTTCCGGAAATTTCTCCTTCATCATTTCTATTGAGCCATCTACCGAATTATTATCTACCACCCAAACTTCTACCGCCAAACTTTTAGAAGCCTTCCGAACAGAATTAAGGCATTGTTCTAAAAAATGCTTTACGTTATAGTTTACAATGATGATAGATAACTTCATGCGGGTATCGGGCTACTTGCGTACAACGGAAGATTCATAAGGAACGCGCAAAATAATGGATTGACCGAGCGTAACTTCATCGGCATATTGCAGTTCATCGCCTATCGATACGCCTCTTGATAATGTACTCATTGTTAAATTAAAGGGGCTTAATTTTTTAAACAAGTAAAAATTAGTAGTATCACCCTCCATGGTAGAAGGCATGGCCATAATTATTTCTTTGGTGGTAACTGCCTCTACCCGTTTAATCAAAGGCGCAATATTCAAATCCAAAGGACCAATACCATTAATAGGAGATATAATCCCACCTAAAACGTGATATGTTCCGTGATATTGCGAAGTATTTTCTATGGCAATCAGGTCGCGAATATCTTCCACTACACAAATAGTAGTATGGTCACGGGCCGGATTAGAACATATGGCGCAAACGGTATCCTCGGAAATAGCAAAACAGTTGGAGCAATATTTTATATCCTCCGAAAGCCTGGCAATGGTGGCAGACCACTTCATAAGCTCCGTTTTATCTTGTTTCAGCAGGTGCAATACATAGCGCAAAGCGGTTCTCTTACCAACACCCGGGAGTTTGGCAAACTCATCAACTGCCTGTTCAAGAAGATGGGATGGTAGATTCATCTTTCAAAAATAGGAATAAAAATCCTGAAATAATGAATATACCTGAAGTTTACTTACAGGCACGCGTGAAATGTCTAACTTTGCCCCAATTATTACTTAATTATGTCAACGAATAATATTGTATCCATATATGCCGAGATGACCCCCAATCCTATGGCTATGAAATTTGTGGCCGATAAAATGCTGGTACCTGAAGGTGTTCAGTTTGAATTTCTGAAACAGGACGAAGCATCCCCTTCTCCTTTGGCTCAAAAATTGTATGAATTGCCTTTTGTAAAGGGTATCTTCATCAGTTCTAATTTCATTACTATCCTTAAAAATGAAAAAGCCATGTGGGATGAAGTGGTTTTTGATGTGAGAGACTATATTAAAGAATACTTGCAATCGGGCGGAAAAGTGTGGAGTACTATTTCATCGGGATCCGGAGAAAAAGCATCGGAAACCACGACTATGGAAGCTATTCGTGCTGCGCAGATTAATCATACAGAGCCCGCCAACGACACTGAAAATAAAATAATTGAAGCCATTGAGCAATATGTAAAGCCTGCCGTTGAAAATGACGGGGGTGTAATTGTTTTCCGTTCCTTTAAAGATGGCATTGTTACATTGCAATTAAGTGGCTCATGCAACGGTTGCCCGTCTTCTTCAAAAACTCTCAAATCGGCGGTGGAGCAATTGCTTACCCGCATGGTGCCGGAAGTGAAGGAAGTGCGGCAGGAGATGGTGTAGAAACTTATCTATACCTTAATCCACATCACTACTATATCATCTATCCGGTCTGATTTCCCTTTCGTAATATGTAATTGGGTAAACATTATTGACTAACACAATCCTAATTGGAATTATTTTCCATGCAGCAGACTAACAGATATGAATGGTGGAAATATCCGCTCATAAGAAAAATATTATTTTTGTCATATACCCACTACCCCATGAAAAGAGTATTAAAATTTTTAGGAATCATTCTTGGTTCTGTTGTCCTTGCCATTGCATGTGTTTTCACATATATTGGAACTGCTTTTCCAAAAGTGAAAGCGGCTTCAGCAATGAAAATTGTTGCCACATCTGAAATGTTGAAACGCGGATACTATCTTGCTAATTATGTTTGTCTTTGTGTGGATTGTCATTCTGAGCGTGATTTTACAAAATATGGAGGCCCATTAGTGCCCGGTACAATTGGTCAGGGCGGAGAAGTATTTGACCATTCCATGAGTTTCCCGGGCACTTTCTATGCCAGAAATATAACACCTTACAATCTGGGAAGCTGGACGGATGGTGAAATATACCGTGCCATTACTACGGGTGTAGATAAAGAGGGTAAGCCTCTATTCCCTGTAATGCCCTATCAAAACTATGGAAAACTTGATACGAATGATATTAAAGCTGTAATTGCATACATCCGTACATTGCCTGCTGTTAAAAATGATATTCCGAAATCGAAAGCCGACTTTCCGATGAACTTTATTATGAACACCATCCCCGGGGAAGCCACTCCTCAATCCATCCCCTCTAAAAACGATATGGTTGCTTATGGAAGATATATTGCAACGGCTGCCTCCTGTACTGACTGCCATACAAAACAAAATAATGGGAAATATATTGGAGAATTATTTGCCGGCAATTTTGAATTCCGTATGCCAGACGGTAGCATAATCCGATCTGCAAATATTACTCCCGACAAAGAAACCGGTATTGGAACGTGGACAAAAGAAATATTTGTAGCTAAATTTAAAATGTATGCCGATAGCAACTACCATGCGCCTACTGTGAAAACCGGTCAGACAAATACTATTATGCCTTGGGATAATTATTCAGGAATGGATACCTCTGACCTAACGGCTTTGTTTGCATACCTGCAAACTATTGAACCTGTTAAACAACAGGTAATTCGTTATAGCTCACCCGGAGAAAAATAAAAATTCGGAAAAGCCTCTTAAACTTGAATTAACAACTTAAACGGCACCTTTACAAACAAAGTGTAGAGTGCTTGATAATTTTGTGTGATCCCGATGGGGCTCGAACCCATGACCCCAACATTAAAAGTGTTGTGCTCTACCAACTGAGCTACGGAATCAACAATGTTTCTCTAAAAAGGTGCGCAAAGATAACAGAATTTAATATGACAAAACGATTGAAAGGAATATTTAAATTCCTTATCCCGTGAAACACCTGCAAATAAAGGGATTTAGGCTTTTTTATGTGTGCTGACCTGAGTAATACCCGAATCTTCACACTTAGAACAACCCGGTTTCTCTTTATGAGTAACTGATTTGTATACTCTCCACCCAGCATATATTAATGCAAGCGTAAAAATAATATAGACGAGAATCGTTTGCATTTAGCTTACAGCTTTAGCGGTAACTCCGAACTTCTTTTGCATGGCCTCTGTGGTCATGGAACCCGGGCGCTCAATGGGAAAGCCAAGGACCCTATCCCACAGGAGCGAAGCAAGCACTCCCAGTGATCTTGACACTCCAAAAAGAACTGTATAAAAGTCATTTTCAACAATACCATAATGTGTTAGCAGTACACCTGAGTGTGCATCTACATTGGGCCATGGGTTTTTAATTTTTCCGGTAGATTGCAAAATAGGCGGAGCAACTTCATATATCATTTGTACGATTTCACACAGGTCATCGTTTTTAATATATTTTTTATAAAAATCTTGTTCAGCAAGGAAACGAGGGTCGGTCTTACGCAACACGGCATGTCCGTATCCGGGCACCACCCTGCCCTCTTTTAATGTTTTATGTATATAGTCCGAAATTTGCTCCTTAGAAGGCAATCCGCCGCCCAATTCGCGTTTTAGCTCCAAAATCCAAGAAAGAACTTCTTGGTTTGCCAATCCATGTAAAGGACCGGCCAATCCGTTCATGCCTGCAGCAAAACATAAATATGGATCGCTTAAGGCGGAACCAACTAAATGTGTTGTATGGGCTGATACATTACCTCCTTCATGGTCAGCATGGATGGTGAGATACAGGCGCATCAATCGCTTCACATCAAATATATCATATCCCATCATGTGGGCAAGATTAGCCGCCCAATCTAACTTTGGATCCGGTTCAATATGCTCGTTGTTTTTATATTTTCTTCTATAGATATATGCGGCAAGGCGCGGAAGGCGTGCGATAAGGTTCATGGAATCCTCATAGATATAATCCCAGTAATCTTTCTTGCTTATCCCCTTTTTGTAAGCCGCAGCAAAAAGCGATTCAGTTTGCATAGCCATTGCGCCAATACTAAATTCGGTCATAGGGTGGGTATTGGCAGGCAAGGAATCAATGGTATCAAAAACATGGCGGGGTACAATGCTTCTGCGCGCCCAGTTATTGGTTATGTCGTTTACATCATCCATTGTAGGAAGTTCGCCAATCAGCATCAGGTAAAAAATACCTTCAGGCAACGGCTCGCTTCCATTGGGCGCCTTAGGTAGTTTTTCCCTTAGCTCAGGAATGGTATAACCGCGAAAACGAATTCCTTCCTCCGGATCTAGTTTAGATGTTTCAGTAATTAAACCTACCATGCCTCGCATACCTTGGTATACCTGGGCTACATTATATTCGCCTAATTTTTGTTCACCATATTGAGCGATGAATTGCTTTACATTTTCAGCTTCAGTAGTGGCTTTTTTTAAGAACTTCTCTTTTAACTTGTCCATGATTTATTGTTGATATGTTAGTGTCAATTATTGATGTACTTGAATTTCTTGCCTCCATACTGCGCCGAGCTTCCAAGAGTTTCCTCGATACGCAAAAGCTGATTATACTTAGCAATACGCTCGGAACGGCAAAGCGATCCTGTTTTTATTTGTCCGGTATTTAAAGCTACGCTTAAGTCGGCAATGGTAGTATCTTCGGTTTCACCGGATCGGTGGCTGATTATGGATGTATAGGAATTTCTGTCTGCCAGTTGAACAGCATCTATTGTTTCGCTTAAACTGCCTATTTGATTGACTTTAACCAGAACTGAGTTTGCAACATGTAAGTCAATACCTCGCTGTATGCGGGTTACATTGGTAACAAAAAGATCATCACCCACCAACTGAATTTTTTCACCAAGCTTTTCTGTTAGCGCCTTCCATCCATCCCAATCATCTTCAGCAAGACCATCTTCAATAGACACAATAGGATAATTTCTCACTAACTCCGCATACAAATCAATCATTTGTGATGAAGAGAACTTTTCACCGGAAGATTTTTTGAAGTGGTATTTCTCCTCCTTTTCCAGATAGAATGAAGAGGATGCCACATCAAGTGCAAGATATATGTCTTTACCGGCTTTGTATCCGGCTTTTTCTATAGCCTGTATAATCATATCAAGCGCCTCCTCATTCGATTTGAGGTTGGGCGCAAAGCCACCTTCATCGCCCACATTGGTAGCATATTTATTGTCGTGTAAAATATTTTTGAGATTATGAAAAATCTCAGAACCCATGCGCAAGGCCTCGGAGAAGGATGGTGCTCCGATGGGCATAATCATAAATTCCTGAAAATCCATATTATTATCCGCATGGCTACCTCCATTCAAAATGTTCATCATAGGAACAGGAAGGATATTTGCATTCACGCCACCAATATATTTATACAATGGAAGACGTGATTCCTCACTCGCTACTTTAGCTATAGCAAGTGAAACTCCAAGTATTGCATTGGCTCCAAGGTTACCCTTATTATCAGTACCATCCAAGTCAATCATTTTTTTATCTAAGGATCGTTGGTCATAAATAAACTGCCCTTTGAGCTCTTCCTGAATAATGGTATTAACGTTATTAACGGCTTTCAACACTCCTTTTCCAAGATAGGTTCTTTTATCACCATCCCTCAGCTCAACCGCTTCATGAATACCGGTTGATGCACCCGATGGCACAGATGCCCTTCCAATTACACCGGTATCTGAAATCACATCAACTTCTAATGTAGGGTTACCTCTTGAATCAAGAATTTGACGGGCTTGTATGCTTGCAATAAAACTCATAATAACAGTGAATCTTTTTAAGACCTCAAAGTTATAAATAAATGATGATGTTGAACGTAAAGAATATTACTGTACCGAACTTTTATTTTCCTGAACGGTTTCCTTTATCTGCTTGTCAACAATAGCCAGACCCTCCAAAAATGAATGTGGCTCATAACCAAGCTCTATCCTGGCTTTATCTAAAATAAAGCCTGTTTTAAGGGGGCGCTCGGCTGCTTGCCCTAATGTGGCTGTTTTGGAAGGGTGGATTAAGTTCTTGTCTAAATGCCAGAAATCAGCCACTGTTTTTACAAGTTCTATAATACTCATAAAATCCTTCCCTGATATATGGAAAACGCCTGTAGCTCCTTTTCTTGCAGCCAAAAGACAACCTTCTGCGAGGTCTTCCGAAAGAGTAGGACAGCGGAATTGATCATCAACCACATTGATAGTTTTGCCTTTGGACAGGGCATCCTTGGCCCATAAAACAATATTGCTCCTGCTCATAAAATCAACTACCCCATACACTAGCATGGTACGTATAATCGTCCATTTTAGGCCGGATTTTTCCACCAGCTTTTCAGACATATATTTTGATTCGGCATATACCGAATTGGGGGGGTAAGGTATATCCGTCTCCCTGTAAGGACCATTATTTCCATCGAAAATGAAATCGGTTGAAAGATGTATTAATTGGGGGTTATTGCCTTGCAATTTCATAGCCTTTATAATATATTCTACCGCACTTACATTCATTTTATGGCAGGCTTCCCGTTCTGTTTCACAGGCATCCACATTAGTCATAGCTGCTGTATTAATCACCACATCGGGGCTGTGTTTTAAAATGACACTTTTTACGGCTTGTTCAACTGTTATATCAAGAGATTCATATAAATACCCTGACTGAAGTTTCAGCCTGTTTTCACCTTTGGATGTTGCAATTATTTCAACCCCAGCCTCCTTAAGTAACCTGTAAATAAGTTTTTGTCCAAGAAGTCCGTTTGACCCTGTAATTAAAATTTTTTTAGTCATATTATTATTTCAGCCTCCAAAATTACGAATTGTTAGCGTATATGAATCTTTCATCCGTTAATACCTTCAAGTGCTTTTAGCATATTTTCTCCAACCCAAAATACCCCTGAGTGATTGCTGTAAAAAATATCCCGTTCAAGTTCGTCCTGCTATTCAGTGCTTTTTTTATCGCCGACTTTATTATTGATAGTACTAATCATAGGTTTCTAATGCCTGATTTCCGGGTTTATTATGAAGCAGCAAATGCAATCACCAATGGCAAACAACTTTATGGAGCCCTTTTTTCACTCGGGTCTGGATATTATAAATACTCTCCATTTACTGCAATTCTCTTTTATCCAATAAGTATGGTGCCATACTATACGGCATGCATAGTTTACTTCTTAGTGGTTTCTACTGTAACAATATGTACAAGCATCCTTCTCCTTTACATTTTCAACACCTATGTTTTCAGGCATTCCATAAAGTCCCCCAATGTTGTCTTATCGATAGCAGGATTATGTGTATCCATTCATATTATAAGGGAAATAGGATTGGGAAATGTAAATATGTTGCTACTATTCTTATTAAGCTCGTCGTTGCTTTTTATTATCCAAAAAAGAGTACTTTTATCTGCGCTGCTACTGGCACTGGTAATTATTACCAAACCATTTTTTATTCTGATTTTGATACCAATAGTATTACGAAAGCATTTCAAAATTATATTCACCACAATCCTTTTTTTATTGCTTTTTATTATTCTGCCTTCATTAATACTTGGTATTGGAAAAGATATTGAACTTCATAAACAATGGTTAAATACTATGTTTCTTCATTCGGACAACTTTCCCAGCCCAAATACCATCGATGCCCTGATTCGTTATTATCTTTCAATTATGATTAACTTTCAGTATATTACAATGTTCCTGCTTTTTGTATTGTATGTGTTTTTTGTCGGAATGAACATCACTCATAACTGCAAAGATGAAAAAGCAAATACGGTCAGTTTTATTATTGAATGGTTTACATTAATCGCGCTTATGCCTTCTATGTTTAAAACCGACACCGAACATTTCTTGCTGTCCTTACCTATTATACTTTTCATATTGATTTTCCTTTTCTCGCATAAAAATAAAGTGCTTACTATATTGTTTACGCTGCTAATTATTTCCTACGATGGAAACTCCTCCGATTTATTAGGTAAAACCCTCTCACTTAAAGCCTATAATATAGGTATACTTGGTATTAGCAATGTGCTACTTGTGGCCTTGGGGCTAATTATTTACTTTATTTATACCCGAAAGAAGAATTCGGTTCAATCCTGATTATATAATACATATGCTTATTAGCATAAGTATCGCCAAAAATGCCTATCTTTGCATTCTATTAATTAACCTAAACAAACCAAACTATATGTATCCTGAAGCACTTGTAATACCTATGAAGTCTGAACTCACCGAGTCAGGCTTTGTTGACCTCACTACCCCGACTGCCGTTGATAATGCAGTTACTCAAAATGGTACTGTTTTGTTAGTATTTAATTCCGTTTGCGGTTGTTCAGCCGGTGCTGCCCGCCCAGGAATTATTATGTCATTAGACACCCAAAAAAAACCAGACAGCTTAGTAACTGTATTTGCCGGTTTTGATGTGGAAGCTACAGCACAGGCCCGTAAACATACGCTTCCATACCCGCCTTCTTCTCCCTCCATTGCGCTTTTTAAAGATGGCAAACTGGTTCATTTTATTGAACGCCATCATATTGAAGGACATTCAGCTAATATGGTTGCAGAGAACCTTAGAGCGGCTTACGAAGAGTATTGTTAAGAAAGGATTCTTATTTAGCTCCTTTTATCCAGTTGACGATATGGTCACCCAAACAAGATTCTTTTGGGGCTGCAACTCCTGCCCAATTTCCATTTTCATCTATTAAGAACTTTTGGAAATTCCAAGTTACCGGTGCATCCTGAATACCATTCTCCGATTTTTCGGTTAGCCATTGATATAATGGGGTCATATCGTTGCCTTTTACCGAAACTTTCTCCATCATCGGGAAGGTAACATTATAATTCTTGGTACAGAACTCATGGATTTCAGTATTGGAACCAGGTTCCTGGCTTCCGAAATTATTAGCCGGAAAACCGATGATGGTAAAATGGTCGCCACCATATTGCTGGTATAGCTTTTCAAGGTCAGCATACTGCGGAGTATTTCCACATAATGACGCTGTGTTCACAATCAACACCTTTTTACCTTTCAGGGAAGAAAAATTAAAATCCTTTCCGTCAATAGTTTTAGCCGTAAAATCGTACAAGTTCTTTTTTTCCGGCTTCATGACAAAAGAGGTTAATGCAAACATTAACGCTCCTACCATAGCAGCAAAGACTACAAGCTTTAAATTCATGGGAGTAAATTTTCTGCTAATGTATAAAAAATTAAATATCAAAAAGAAATTTCACGGCCAATAAGAGTTACTTTTCTTTAAAAAACAAAGTAAAATTTTGAAAAACGCCGTAATAATTCAAAATATTGCTCATATACCACCTTAAAGAATAGGCTTGTATTGGCTCACAATAAATATATACATTTGGCTTTCCATATAATTAAGCATAAAAACATTTTGGATAAAGGATACAAATTCAGGCTTCACCCCAATTTAGTGAAAGCTTGCATACAGGGCTTGCAACAAATTTTTAAAGAAGGGAAACACGCCGATAGCATTGTAAATAACCTACTGAAATCAAACCCAAAATGGGGTTCGTCAGATCGGAAATTTATTGCCGAAACTATATATGATATGGTAAGGTGGTGGCGAAAGCTCTGGTTTTTAACCGGCGAAGAGGCCTCCCTTAACACAAGAGATTTGTGGGACCTATGCGGTGCTTATTTTATTACCAAAGACATGTCTTTGCCTGAATGGGAAGAGTTTGAAAGAATAAATGAATCCGTTATCCTGGAAAGAGAGGCCAAAGCATATGGAGTTCGTGTGATCAGGGAGTCGATTCCTGATTGGTTAGATAATCTTGCCTCAGGAGAATTAGGTGATAAATGGGATAATGAAATTGAAGAACTGAATAGACAAGCCCATTTTATCATACGTACCAACACCTTAAAAACTAATCGAAAGGAATTGCAAAGGGAGTTGCAAAATGATAATACCAAAACGTCCATAATAGAAAATCATCCGGATGCATTATTGGTAGAGGAACGTAAAAGAATATTTACGACAGAACCTTTTCAAAACGGATGGTTTGAAGTGCAGGATGCCTCCTCGCAAGAAGTAGCTTATTTTATGGATTTAAGACCGGGTATGCGGGTAATAGATGCATGCGCAGGCGGCGGCGGCAAATCATTGCACATGGCTGCCCTAATGCAGAACAAAGGAAGAATTATAGCATTGGATATATTTGAATGGAAGCTGAAAGAACTTAAAAGGAGAGCTAAAAGAGCCGGAGTGAGTATTATTGAAGCGCGGTTAATCGAATCTTCCAAAACCATTAAAAAACTGGGTGATAGCGCCGACCGGGTATTGATTGATGCACCCTGTTCTGGACTTGGAATTCTGAAACGCAACCCCGACATTAAATGGAAACTCAGCATGGAAAGCCTTGAGAATATAAAAAGAGAACAAGCTAAAATACTATCCGATTATTCTGTAATGGTGAAAAAAGGCGGCAAATTAATTTATGCCACCTGCAGTATTTTGCCTTCCGAAAATGAAAAAACAGTTGATCATTTTCTTTCTGAACATCCCAACTTCAGGAAAGAAAAGGAAAATAAAGTAATGCCATCTGATTCAGGATTTGACGGGTTTTACATGGCGATGATGGAGAAAACAGGATAACTAAACCTTCTCCAACGCTTCTGTAATATCCTTTATCACTAAATCGGCTTCATCAATACCTACATAAAAACGGACAAGGTTTACGGGCAGGTTGCTCATCTTCCGTCCTTCTTCAGGCATAGCACAAAAGGGGTAGCAAAGTGATTCATACCCTCCCCAGGAACAAGCCATACGGAAACGTTTTAAATTATCGCAAAAACGTTCCATTCCTTTTTCATCAGCTTTCACCAAGATTGAAAATAGACCTGTACCCGATTTCATTTGTTTTTTAGCCAAAGCAAGCTGAGGATTATTTTTATAGAATGGGAAATATATTTTTTCAATTTTAGCGTGTCCGTCTAATGCCTCAACAACCTTTTGGGTAACCTCAGCTGATTTATTTACTCGTATTTCAAGGGTGCGTAGGCTGCGAATCATAAGCCAGGCATCATTAGGAGAAATAATACCACCCAGGTTCATATATTCCTTTTGGAACATACTGCTAATTCTTTCTTTAGAACCGCAAACCACTCCTGCTACCACATCGCTATGACCGCCAATATATTTGCTGCCGGAATGAAGAACCAGGTCTGCGCCTAATTTTATAGGGTTTTGACAAATGGGAGATGAATAGCTGTTATCAACTACAATGGCAATTCCCTTGGGTTTTGCAATTTTAGAAATGGCTTCTATATCTTGCAATTCAAAAGTAATAGAGTTCGGTGTTTCTAAATAAATAAGCTTCGTATTGGGCTTTATAGCTTTCTCAATATTGGATACTTCTGTTCCATCTACCATAGTAGCAGTTACACCATATTCACTGAGGTATTTATTGAACAAAGCATTTGTCCAGCTATAAGGCTTTTGAACACATACGGCATGGTCGCCGGCTTTAACAATAGACATAACACTCGCCACAATGGCAGCTGTACCACTTGCAAACACTAGGGCATCTTCAGCATATTCTAAAGCAGCCAGTTTTTTACGGAGTATGCCTACAGTCGGGTTATAGCCCCGTGTATAAAACGGCGAGGTAAACTCATTCGCAACAGCTTCGCGCAAAGTTTTAACTGTGGGGTAACAGAAATTACTGCTTTGAATAATTGGTGGAGCTATCGCATGAAAATAATCTTCATGTTCCTCTCCTAAAAAGTTTAGTATGCTTGGGATGTCCATTTTGGAAATATTACATTTTAAATGCTGAATGTTGAACTATATAAAGCAATAAAGATACTAAAATCACATTAGAATGAATGATGCTTTTCATTCCATACTAAAATCCAACTTTGAAAATTTACTTTTTAGCTGTCTTCAAATTTGCGAACAATGACTGAAGCATTGTGTCCTCCAAACCCGAAAGTATTACTAAGAGCGGCATTTACCGTTTTATGCTGCGCTTTATTGAAGGTAAAATTGAGCTTATTGTCCAATTCAGGATCATCGGTAAAGTGATTAATGGTAGGTGGTATTACGCCTGTTTTTACTGCCATAATTGAAGCAATGGCTTCTACAGCGCCTGCTGCTCCAAGCAAATGGCCGGTCATAGATTTTGTGGCGCTTATATTGAGTTTGTAAGCATGTTCTCCAAACACTTGTAATATAGCTTTGGTTTCGGCTATGTCACCTAATGGTGTCGAAGTACCATGTACATTAATATAGTCTATATCTGTTGGCAGTAACCCCGCATCTTCCAATGCAAGGCGCATAACATTTATTGCACCCAACCCTTCGGGATGAGGGGCAGTCATGTGGTGCGCATCGGCGGTCATTCCACCGCCTACTACTTCTGCATAAATTTTAGCTCCCCTATTTAAAGCATGTCCTAATTCTTCCAATATTATACTTCCGGCGCCTTCACCCATCACAAATCCGTCCCTGTCTTTATCAAAGGGGCGTGATGCTGTTTCGGGCGAATCATTTCGTTCCGACAAGGCTTTCATAGCGTTAAATCCTCCGATACCGGCAGGGTTAACTGCAGCTTCAGATCCACCTGTAACTATAACATCTGCTTTACCTAATCGAATATAGGTATACGCATCAATGAGTGAGTTTGTGGATGATGCACAAGCCGAAACAGTTGTAAAATTAGGCCCTCTGAATCCGTACTTAATAGAAATATGACCGGACAGGATATCCACAATCATTTTAGGAATAAAGAAAGGATTAAATCGGGGTGTTCCATCTCCTTTGGCATAGTTACCACATTCATCCAGGAATGTGTCTAACCCTCCAATTCCGGAACCCCAGATAACGCCCACTCTATCCTTATTAACTGTATCAAGGTTAAGACCTGAATCTTTTATAGCTTCGGCAGAAGCTACCAAGCCATATTGAGCATATGGGTCAATCTTGCGTCCTTCTTTCCTTTCAAAATGGTCTTCAATCTTAAAACCTTTTAGTTCGCAAGCAAACCTTGTTTTAAATTTAGAAGGGTCAAAACGGGTAATAGGAGCCGAGCCACTAACTCCGGCAATTAAATTTGCCCAGAATTGATCGAGGGTGTTCCCAATAGGGGTAAGGGCCCCCAGACCCGTTACAACAACGCGTTTCAACTGCATCGAAAATGCAAGTAGAAAAGATTATTTTACGTTAGCTTCAATGTAGGCAATAGCTTCTCCTACAGTGTTGATTTTCTCTGCCTGCTCATCAGGGATGGCAATATTGAACTCTTTTTCGAAATCCATGATTAACTCTACGGTATCCAAAGAGTCAGCCCCCAAATCATTGGTGAAGCTAGCTTGGGGTGTTACCTCTTTTTCATCAACACCAAGTTTGTCAACAATTATCGATTTTACACGAGCTTCGATAGAGGCATCATTTTTATTTGTCATGGTCAGGTAATTTTTAAATTGGGTGCAAAAGTAATAAATATTGCCACATCCAAACTTCATTTTAAAAAGTAGCAGAAATTAAGTTGATTTTTCTGCCAATAAATACTATTTTTGTGCAATACTAAATATTCTCAATTCCTATTATATACAATACTTATGGACGAAAAAAGCATTGCCGAACCTGTTAATATAAATATTGAACTTCCTGAAGACATAGCCGAGGGAATTTATTCTAATCTTGCCATTATAACCCATTCCAACTCCGAATTTATCCTCGATTTTATCCGGATAATGCCAGGAGTGCCTAAAGCAAAGGTTAAATCGCGTATAGTGCTTACCCCTCAGCATGCCAAACGGCTTATGAAGGCACTGAAAGACAATCTGTCTAAGTTTGAATCCGTGCATGGGACCGTGCAAGATACCGAGGCGAATGCTATTCCCATGAACTTTGGCGGCCCCACGGCAAAAGCTTAAAGATTTCTTTATATAAACCTGTAACAGCTTAAATATCTTTCACATGAAGCTGTTTTTGTCTTATTTTCGGTTAATTCGCCCCCTCAATCTTACCATAATTGTATTTACCTTATATATGGTAAGATTTTATTTTATTGTACCCGCGCTTAATTTTTTCGATTTCAACTTACAGGTAACAGAACCCGTATTTGCCTTATTTGCCATTTCTTTTGTGTTTATTGCCGCAGGAGGATATATTATTAATGATTATTATGATGTGGCAACTGATAAAGTAAACAATCCCGGCAGGGTAATAATTGGGAATGCGGTATCTGCCAAAGCAGCCTTCACCAATTATCTGATATTAAGCATATGTGGATTAATTACAGGGGGCTGGTCTTGCTACAAAGCAGGAGTCCCATTGCTTGAATTATTATTTGTGTTTTATGTTATTGGGCTTTGGTTCTATTCCTATAAACTGAAGTCTACTTTCTTTTGGGGTAATTTCCTGATCGCAGCCTTTTTAGGACTTGTGCCGGCTGCTTCCGCTTATATAGAATTACAGGCAGACAGCAACAACCCCGAATCGCCCGATATGATTATCCATTCTTTACAATCGGGCGCCAGTGGCATTGCTTTATTTGCATTTTTGGTAACCTTAACACGGGAAATGGTCAAAGATATGGAAGATATAGAAGGCGACCGTATAGCAGGCGCTAATACCATGGCCATTGCCTGGGGAATTAATAAGACAAAAATATATTCACAGGTAATTATAATTGTTATGATGGTTTTACTAGATGTTCTTCTATATTATGCATGGACCTCCGGTTGGCACCCTACTGCTTACTATATAGCAATTTTCATACAAATTCCCTGCTTTATAATTCTTTGGAAAATATGGAAAGCCACTACTACTAAAGATTTTCATAGGGTTAGCCTTTGGTTAAAAATTGTGATGCTTACCGGAATTTGCTATTTATTTGTATTCTCTTACCAATGCTACGTTATGTTACAATTTATTAAAAAATTCGAGCACCTTTCATGAAAATTATTCTCGCTTCACAATCTTTACGGCGCAGGCAACTGTTAGAAGAAATAGGATTTACATACGAATTGCAACCCAAAGATGTGGAGGAATCGTACCCCGAGCATTTGCAATGCGAAGAAATTGTGGAATTCCTGAGTGAAAAAAAATCACTGGCATTTACGGATAAAGAAATACCCGATGACGCCATAATCCTTACAGCCGACACCATCGTTTGGCTCGACGGAGCATCCCTGCTTAAACCCACTGACGAGCAAGATGCCATTAACATGCTGGGTAAGCTTTCCGGAAGAAAGCACCGGGTTGCTACTGGTGTTTGCCTCAGGTCAAAAACCAAGAAAAAGATATTTCATGTGCTTACCGATGTGGTTTTTAAATCACTTACATTAGAAGAGCGCACTTATTATGTGAAAAAATACCGTCCCTATGATAAGTCCGGTTCATATGGCATACAAGAGTGGATTGGATATATAGGCATTGAACGTATTGAAGGCTCTTATACCAATGTGATGGGGCTGCCCACCAAAGAAGTTTACGAAGAACTGATGAAGTTTTGACGCAATCCTTTCCTTTTTTTTACGGATATTTAGCAACGCCCTTAGATTCTAAACAAACTAAAAATTTGCCACAGATTACTATTAATTAGCACCCTGCCATTTACCCGTACTTAAAAATTTCGATAATTTTTTAAAGAAATTCAAATAGGCATCGCGCTCAAAAATAGCGGAATCAACAGAGGCTTTATAGGTTAAAAATAAGCTTATGGGAACAAGCACAAAAGCAGGAAGCCAGGAACCTACAAATACACTCATTATATCTTCCCGAGCCGACTTCATTCCGACAATCGAGAGTACGTAATACAACACAAAAAACAGGGCTGCTACTACTACCGGCAATCCCAATCCGCCCTTGCGGATAATAGCGCCCAATGGGGCGCCAATGAAAAATAAAAGCAGGCATGCAAATGGAAAGGTAAGTTTTCTCTGCCATTCAAGATACCGTTGCAAAATATGTATATGGTCTTCTCCAAACTGCGACGAACTTTGGTCTATCAGTTCTTTTACATTCCTAACACTGTTTGTGGCAGCATCTACTATCATCATCTTATCCTGTATGCCGCCGTATCTCAGCGGCGATGATTTAGGTAAGGGAGGCGGAGGCAATAAACTCAAAAATCCGGTTTTTATCTCTTTGCTGAATTTATTTTTATTTTTAGATAGTTCTGTATTGAGCGAGTCAGCAGAATGATTCAACTGCCTCATATCCATCATTTGGTAATCGCTCTTAAACAGGTCCTCTTTAGTGCGGCTAAAACGGAAGCTCGATAAATCGAAATAAATGGTGAGCTTCTTAAAGTTATTCAGCATCATAGGATGCGTGATTTGCTGCTGGTTATTACTTATCATTTCTTCATATGAATTACCGTCATTCATAGTAAGTATCATCGTGCGCTGGTCAGGCGACATGTTCATTGTAGCAGTATTAGCAAGATACACTTTTACATTCCCCAATTGTTCCGAATGGTCATAAATCAAGATATTGTGCATAATTTCCTGATCGCGATCCTTGCTGCCAATCCGTATGCTATATCCGTTAATACCGCTATAAAAAATATCGGGCTGCAAGTTGAGTGCCGGTTTGGTATTTTGTATGTCCCATATAAGTGCATCAGTTTTCAGGTTTACTATGGGCAAAGCATAATTGGCAAACAAAAACGCCCCAATGGTAATAACGACAGCCACTGTAGCCAAAGGTGCCATAATACGGGTTAATGAAAGACCGGATGATTTCATAGCCACGAGTTCATAATTTTCGGCCAGGTTCCCGAAAGTCATGATGGAAGCAAGCAATATGGCCATGGGTAATGCGAGCGGAATAAGGTAAAGGGCTACCCAAATCATAAATTTTATAATGACAAACCAAGATAAGCCTTTGCCCACTAGGTCATCTATATACTTCCACAGGAATTGCATCAATAATATAAAGAGTGCAATTACAAGCGTAAGCGCCATAGGGCCGATAAACGACCTGATCATATATCTATATAGAGCCTTCATTGAGTTTGTAAAGTTAAAAGTTATAAAGTTGAAAGTGCAAATAAGTTTAAGAAGTTTATGAACTTTTAACAGTATTTGTTACATTTGTCGCCCTAAGCCTATGATAAAGAACAAAAAAATAGTGGTCGTATTGCCGGCATATAATGCCGAATTAACGCTCGAAAAGACTTACAGCGAAATACCTTTCGATATTGTTGACGATGTAGTTTTGGTAGATGATGCCAGCAAAGACAATACTATAGAAGAAGGTAAAAGGTTGGGAATAAAACATATTATACGGCACGAAAAAAACCGGGGTTACGGAGGAAACCAAAAAACCTGCTACAATAAAGCGCTTTCACTTGGGGCCGACATAATCATTATGCTTCATCCGGATTATCAATATACACCTAAATTAATACATGCCATTTCTTATATAATTGCAGATGAGGTTTACCCGGTAGTGCTCGGCTCAAGAATACTTGGCAAAGGAGCATTGCATGGCGGCATGCCCATTTATAAATATATATTCAACCGGTTTTTAACGCTGTTTCAAAACATACTTATAGGCCAGAAGTTATCGGAATATCACACCGGCTACAGGGCCTATACAAAGGATGTTCTTGAAACCATTCCTTATGAATTATGTTCCGATGATTTTGTTTTTGATAACCAAGTTATATCCCAGATATTTTATGCCGGTTTTGAGATAGCTGAAATTACCTGTCCCACCAAATACTTCGAGGAGGCATCCTCCATCAACTTTAAACGAAGCATGACCTATGGACTGGGAGTATTGGGAACATCCTTCGTTCACTTCTTTAACCGAATAGGCATGATGCATTCTTCTCTTTATAAGATGAGGAAGCCGATTGGCAAATAGCAAAATTTGTACCTTTACAGCCTCTTATTAATACACATATTATGTCAAACGCATTTTTTAAGGTTCCACCTGCTAAAAACGAACCTATATTAGGCTATAAGCCCGGAAGCCCCGAAAAAGCCGAACTAAAGAAAGCCATCAAAAAAATGATGGGGGAAAAGAAAGATATACCTATGCACATTGGTGGTAAGGAAGTGCGCACCAAGAAGACAGTGACTTTATCTCCTCCGCATAACCACAAACATATTATAGGGCAATACCACAAGGGCGATGCCTCCCATGTTAAACTTGCTATTGATGCGGCTTTAAAAGCAAAGCATGATTGGGCTAACCTCCCTTGGGAACAAAGAGCTTCTGTATTTCTTCGCGCTGCCGACCTGATGTCGGGGCCATACCGAGCTGCTATGAATGCAGCTACCATGATAGGTCAATCGAAAAATGTATTTCAGGCGGAAATTGATTGCGTATGTGAACTCGCGGATTTTTTCCGGTTCAACGTACAATTCATGACGGAGATATATCACAATCAACCGGAATCTTCCGCACTTATATGGAACCGCATGGAACACCGCCCATTGGAAGGATTTGTGTTTGCACTTACCCCATTTAATTTCACCTCCATTGCCGGAAACCTGCCATCAGCACCGGCGTTAATGGGCAATACCGTAGTTTGGAAACCATCGCATGCGCAGGTATATTCGGCCAGCCTGATTATGGAGATATATGAAAAAGCAGGTCTGCCTCCCGGAGTTATCAACCTGATTTATACATCCGGCCCTGAAGCAGGAGATGTTATTTTTTCACACCGTGATTTTGGAGGCATTCACTTCACCGGCTCTACCGACGTTTTTAACGGAATATGGAAAACCATTGGTGATAATGTGGCTAAATTCAAATCATATCCGCGATTGGTGGGCGAAACAGGTGGAAAAGATTTTGTGGTTGCTCATCCTTCAGCAAATGCTAAAGAAGTCGCCACTGCACTTTCAAGGGGTGCATTTGAATACCAGGGACAAAAATGTTCGGCCGCATCCAGGGCATATATCCCTCAATCGCTATGGAAAGATGTGAAACAATTTTTGCAAGCCGATATTGAATCGTTTAAAATGGGGGATGTAGATGACTTCCGCAACTTTATCAATGCCGTGATTGACGAAAAATCATTTGATAAAATTACCGGATACATCAGCAATGCGAAGAAAGATAAAAATGCAAATGTTATTATAGGAGGCAAGTTTGATAAATCGCAAGGCTATTTTATTCAGCCTACCGTTATTCAGGCGCTGGATCCAACATATAAAACCATGTGCGAAGAAATATTCGGACCCGTGTTGTCGGTTTATGTTTACGAAGACAAAAAGTTTGATGAGATATTGGATATAGTTGATAACACCTCCTCCTATGCGCTTACCGGTGCGGTGTTTGCAACCGATAGACAGGCTGTACAAACTGCCACCACCAAGCTCACGCATGCAGCCGGCAACTTTTACATTAACGATAAACCAACCGGTGCGGTTGTCGGACAACAGCCTTTTGGCGGAGCTCGCAAATCAGGAACGAATGATAAAGCGGGTTCTATGTTCAACTTATTAAGATGGACCTCACCAAGAACTATCAAGGAAAACTTTGTTCCGCCTAACGATTATAGGTATCCGTTCATGGAGGAAAAGTAGCAATTAGCTAAGAGGTAAGAACTAAGAGCTTATAAGTGCATATCATCCAAGATGATATGCAGGAGCATGGAGTGGAAATTCTCCACTATACCAAAACTTTTAACGGGGATTATAATATTGGCATCGCCCAACTTGCTTAAGGAGTTATCTTTGCTGAAGCCGCTCAGGGTAATAACTTTGCCTTTCAATTCTTTGGCCTTTTTTGTTGCATTCAAAATGTTTTTTGATTCTCCCGAACTGCTAATAGCAACCAGCAAATCACCCGGCAAAAACTGTGCAATGATCCATTCTTCCATAGCTCTTTCCCAACCGTAATCGTTGGCGTAACAGGTTATCATAGCTGCATCGGTGAATGACATGGTATGCTTGCGCCCCATCTTCATATAATCTTCCATCATGTGCGAACAGATGGAATTGGAGCCTCCGTTACCGATAAAGAAAATACGTTGGTGAGCTTTTAAAAGTTCCGCCGCTTTCGCTACATCCTTTTGCACTTCTTCTGACGCGAAATAGGTGGCGAAATCTGTTTGATATTGTGACCAGTGTTTTGACATATTCTATGTATTTAATGGATGCAAAGATAGGGAATAAAACGATGAAAAGTGAACGATAAACGATAGGCCTTTAAAAGGGAAAAACAGGGACAAAAACTGTCAAAAATATCAGGAGATAACAGGAGCATTAACAGAGAAAATAACAGGGTAAAAATCAAAATAACAGGAAACGAGTTTTTATGCAAAATGTTGATTAACAATATGTTGTATTTTTTCACTCCTGTAAAATGCAGAAAATTGTAAAAAAAGCGGCCGGCAAAAAGCATACAAAAGAGCCCTAAAATTGTATTCAGAAAAGTCTTTTTATTTTTCATAAAGCAAAGATAATTCATGAAAAAGTGTTTTTGTGGAAAGTCAATGACTGACTGAATTTAATGGTAAATTTAGACAGGTGAAATAACAAGACTTGAAAAAGGGGAAATGGCTTATTTCTATAGTTCTATTAAAGTAATCCACACCTATTTTCATTCACTCCTGAAAAATAATATATCTTTGTCTGCTTACTTACTGAAGTCATTATGTATAAGAGAATTACGGAGTGCAGAATTTGTGGAAACAAAAACTTAGTTTCCTTATTAAATCTTGGTGAACAAGCCCTTACAGGCATTTTTCCGACCAGTAAGGAAGACATAATTACATCGGGCCCCTTGGAACTGGTAAAATGCCACCCTCTTAAAGAAGGGGATAAGGTATGTCATCTGGTACAGCTCAATCACTCCTATGAAAGTTCGGAAATGTATGGCTTGAATTATGGTTACCGTTCCGGTTTAAACCAATCGATGGTGCGCCATTTGAGGGAGATAGTAGCTTATGCCACTACCTTAGTAAGTTTATCTGAAGGAGATTTGATTGTAGATATAGGTAGTAATGACAGTACGCTTTTACAAAGCTATCCGACGAATAAAAAATTTCATTTTTTAGGCATTGACCCAACAGGAAAGAAATTTGCCAAATATTATCCGGATTATATTCAACTGGTGCCTGATTTCTTTTCGGCACCAGCGGTGCAAAAAAATGCCCCCGGTAAAAAAGCGAGGATCATTACTTCGATTGCCATGTTCTATGACCTGGAAGAACCAAATTTATTTGTAAAAGAAATATTCGATTCATTGTCAGATGACGGGATATGGGTTTTTGAACAAAGCTACCTCCCTCTTATGTTATCCACCAATGCATATGATACCGTATGCCATGAGCATTTGGAATATTATGCCCTGGAACAAATTAAATGGATGATGGATAAGGCAGGATTCCGGATAATTGATGTAGCCCTGAACGATACAAATGGCGGCAGCTTCCGGGTAACCGTTGCCAAAGAAAAATCGGCGCATCCTGTTTCCGATTCGGTGATGAAAATTGTAGAAAAAGAAAAACAAATGGGACTTACCACCTTAAAGCCTTATGAAGAATTCAAGCAAAATATAAGCAAGCACAAACAAGAGCTTTCTGAATTAGTAAGCAAATTAGAGAAGGATGGCAAAAAAGTTTTTGGTTACGGAGCCTCCACAAAAGGCAATGTTATATTGCAGTATTGTGGTTTTACGACCAAGGAAATCCCATACATAGCAGAAGTAAATGAGGATAAATTCGGACACTACACGCCGTATACTCATATTCCTATAATATCGGAAAAAGAGGCAAGCACAATGAAACCTGATTACTACCTGGTGCTGCCATGGCATTTCCGTAAAGGAATTCTTGAAAAAGAAAAAGAGTTTAGAAAAAACGGCGGGAAATTCATATTCCCCCTACCTTCTATTGAGATCGTTTAAAAATGAGCAACGCACTTATTATCGGTCATACGGGGCAGGATGGCTCCTATTTATGGAAGCTTCTGAGCGCCCAAAAATATGATTTGATGGGTGTATCAACGACCGGTGTTTTATCTTCTCAAAAAGGAAATTCAGTGGCGCTTGATATCCGGAATTATAGTGAAGTGGAAAAACTGGTTAAAAACTATCAACCGGATGAATTGTATTATCTGGCTGCTGTTCACCAATCCTCATCTGATAAACAGATGGAGGAAGGGGAATTATTTCAAAAAAGTATTGATATCAATGCAAAAGCTTTTATCAATTTTTTGGAAGCGATACGCTTGCATTCAAAGCAAACAAAAATTTTCTATGCCGCTTCATCGCACATATTTGGTGAAACATTAAGTCCGATTCAGGATGAGACTACGCCTCTGAATCCAAACTGTATTTATGGAATAACAAAAACCATGGGCATAAGGGCCTGCTATTTTTATCGGGACAATTACGATGTTTTTGCATCCGTCGGCATATTCTATAATCATGAATCCCCTTTAAGAGCTTCGAAATATGTTTCCAAAAAAATTGTAGAAACCGCCGTGGCCATTAAAAACGGGTTAAAAGACAAATTAACGCTGGGAAACCTTGACCAGAGAGTTGACTGGGGATATGCACCCGATTATGTAGATGCTGCCTACCGGATACTTCAATTAAAATCTCCGGGCGATTTTGTTATTTCAAGCGGCACCACCCACAGCATCAAAGACTTTACAGTAGGGGTATTTAGCTATTTAGGCCTTGATTGGCAAAAGTATGTGGAGATTAATCCAAATTTAATTACTAAAAAACAAAAACAAAATCTTTCGGGAAATAATAAAAAACTAAAAAATGCGACAGGATGGGAAAATTCTGTTACTTTTAGCGGATTAATAAAGATTTTGGTTGACGCCGAATTAGAAAAGCATGCCACAAAATAATACCCTGATATTTATTCCAACCTATAACGAAAAGGAAAACGTGGAAAGGATTTTCAATGAAATAAGAGCATTGAACCTGGGCACCGATTTTTTATTTTTGGACGACAATTCACCGGATGGCACGGGAAAAATTATTGATACTATAGCACAGAATAATCCTAATGTGCATACGCTACACCGTTCCGGGAAACTGGGTATTGGCAGCGCCCATCAGGATGGAATTCGCTGGGCGTATGATAATAATTATGCGATTCTGGTAACTATGGATTGTGATTTTACACATTCTCCATCCTATATCTCAGACTTTATTAAACTTTCGGAGAAAGCGAACGTTGTGGTCGGTTCAAGATATATGAAAAAAGACAGCCTGGCCACATGGAATTTATTCCGGAAGTTTTTAACCTATCTGGGGCACTTTTTAACCGTGAATATGTTAAGCATGCCTTATGATGCCAGTGGAGCTTTCAGGCTATATAACCTTAAAATGATTAACCGGAATTTATTTCAACTTATAGGGTCCAAAGGATATTCTTTTTTCTTTGAAAGTTTATTTATCCTTTTTTATAATAAAATCACTATCGTGGAAACGCCCATTGAGCTTCCATCAAGAACATATGGCACTTCAAAAATGACTTACAAAGATGCCTGGAGCAGTCTTGAATTTTTACTGAAACTGTATTTCAGGAAACTATTCCATAAAAAAACATTACAATTGCAATAATGGATATACCAAAAGAACAACGTAAAGAATTGATTGAATTTCCCTGTCCGGTTTGCAATTCAACCCGGTATAAAGTTGTATACCCCGATACCTTGCAAGGAAGGACCCCGTTATTCACTTACGATTTCACCAAGAATTACAATCTTACTTTCAGGATGGTTAAGTGTCTTGATTGCACTCAAGTATACGCTTCTCCACGACCGGCCTCTATATGGAGTTATTATACCGAAGACAAGATAGATGATATCTATATGGAAAATGAAACACAGCGCGCATCGACCAGCGAAGTTGTGGTAAAATACCTGCTTAAATATAAGCCCGACGGGAAGCTCTTGGATGTAGGCTGCGCAACAGGCGATTTTATTCTGGCTGCAAAAAAACATTACGCCGCCGAAGGATTGGAATTATCGGGATGGTCGAGCAAAATGGCAGAACAACGCGGCATAAAAATCCATAGAAAGCTTTTAGAAGAAATGGAGACTAAACCCGAATACGATATCGTTACGATGTGGGGGGTAATAGAACATTTTGAATATCCTAAAAAAGAAATTGACAACATTGCACGCATATTGAAACCGGGCGGAATAGTAGCATTATGGACGGGTGACATCAGTTCAATTATTGCCTTTATCATGGGGAAAAAATGGTGGTATTACCAGGGGCAGCATATTCAAATGTTTACCAATAAATCCATGAAAATTCTTTTTGAAAGTTGTGGTTTTGAAAAGGTGTACATGGGCTATTATCCTTATGTAATTACTTACCATTCTCTTTGTAACACCCTTTCCCGCTACCCTGCCCTTTTAAAAATATTTACTTTTATATTCCCTAAAAAAATATTTTCAGGTATGCGGTTTATATTGAAACTTCCAGGAGAAATGTTTGCTGTCTTTCGTAAAAAATAATACAATTGCATTAATAGCTACAAGGTGGATAAAGATAAAATTATAGAGCAGGATTGGGACATTTACTGGGCTGCCAAGAACAAACGGGCTACAGCTTCGTATGATTTTTTAGCCGGAATTTATCGCCGGCTAATCGTAAAAAACATATTAAATCATTTCGTTTTCAAATACTTCACCAAAGGAGCCAATGTACTTCATGCCGGCTGTGGAAGCGGACAAGTAGATGTGGACATTGCAAAACACATTAACATTACGGCTTTAGATATTTCAAATAATGCCCTGCTTATATATAAACAAGTGCATGGGGATAAATGCAAAACGGTACAGGGGAATATTTTCAGCCTCCCCTTCCCCGACGAGAGTTTTGACGGGGTATATAACCTGGGGGTTTTGGAGCACTTTACCCCGGAAGAAATCCGGCAAATACTGACCGAATGCAAACGCGTACTAAAACATAAAGGCAGGATAATTATTCTTTGGCCACCCACATTCGGGTTTACCGTTTTTGTTTTAGACAGCGCTCATTTTATTCTGAACCGGATTTTCAGGATGGATGTAAAACTGCACCCTGCTGAAATTACCCGTTGCAAGTCAAAACAATTTGCCGTAGATACGTTTACAGGAGCCGGATTTAATGTACTTAAGTATTATTTCGGAATCAGGGACATATTCACTCAGGCAGTAATTGTAGCGGAAAAATCATAGAAAATGGCTAAACCCATTAAAAAAGGAAGTTCTCCCAAGACACAAAACCCCAAAGTCAAAAAAGCGGTTGCTGTTGAAAATTTAGCACCCGTACCAATAGCTAAAAATGAAAATATTTTTATCTATTCCGTATTAACAGCGTATTTTATAATTGGATTAATCGGAGTCTTTCACCATGAAATGTGGCGCGATGAGTTGCAAATCTGGTTGGTTGGATCCTCAGCCCATAGTATAAGCGAGTTTTTGCGCAATATGACCAATGAGTGTAATCCGTTGGGATGGTATGGACTTGATTTTATCCTTAGCCGGTTTACTGATTCGCCTTTAATAGTGCAGGTTTTCCATTTATTACTTGCTACCGGTACGGTATTTCTAATTTTAAAATACTCACCGTTTACCCGTTTACAAAAAGTCCTGGTATCGTTCAGCTATTATTTATTATTCGAATATAGTTTGGTGGCCAGAGGATATGCATTAACCATCTTTTTCATATTCTTGTTCTGCGCGTTATATCAGCAAGTCAAGTCAAAAAACCGCTATTTAATAATCTCTCTGGTTTTATTCTGCCTGGCAAATACTACAGGGCATGGAGTTATAATTACCCTTGCTTTACTAGGCATGATGATGGCTGATTATCTTTTTACACAAGACAAATCGATACGGAAAAAATATACATCCGGACAATTTTTCGTCGGAGTACTTATTGTTCTACTAGGCGTATACATTGCGTTTAGATGGATAACCCCCCCTGCAAATAATCATTATGGCAATAATTGGTATACCGGTATTGATATGCAAAGAATGGCTATTTCGTTGCGTACCTTTTGGATGAGTTTTATCCCTATACCTCAACTATCCAACCCCAATTCGTGGAATTCAAATATGTTTTTTACAGGCGAAACGAGCCCCGTTACTTTTACCATACTTTTCCTTTTATCGCTTTGCGTATTTATATTTTGCGTATTAAAATACTCTCAAAAAATAAGCATTGCTGTATTATACCTTGCTGCCACAACCGGTGTGTTGCTTTTTAATTATGCTAACAAAGTAATATTTACCATATTTGCGGCAAACCACTACGGTTTTATTTTTATTACATTTATTGCAGCAGCATGGCTTGCACCCGCTGTCAAAAAAACAACCTTTGAGATACCCGGATTAAAATGGCTTCGGGAAAAACTAAACGTTGAAAAAAATTTCACTTACCTCGTTACCGGTTTATTTGCAATAAATATGCTTGGAGGTATAATTGCGTATAGTAAAGATTATGTGCGCCGCTTTTCAAACATTGAAATAACAGCTGATTATATTAATAGCCATCATTTAGATAAATTGCCTGAAGCAGGGTTCATCGATTATGCTGTATCACCTATCTCTGCGTTCACCAAACAACCTATCTATTTCCCTGACAGGGATACCATAGGAAGATTTACGATTTCCATTGATAAACGATTTTCATTTGATCCTAATGTACTTTTACCACGGCTAATTAATTTCATATCGCATCAGAAAGATTCAGTTCTTTTTATTTCTACGGGTGATTACTTTGGAATAGGAGATGAAAGGGTGATTAATAATATTCAATTTACAAGGCTTGCTTCATTTTACGGGGCTATCGTGCCCGACGAGGATTATAAGGTATACCTGGCCAGGAAATTTGATTTAAATAAATTAATGCAGGATTCCGGATCGTTCCGAAACCCGGGAATTGTAAACTCCATGGTTAGTGCAGCTAATGATCCGCTTCAAAACGGCCGGTTGGAGGAAGCCGGTAAAATTCTTTTGACTGTAGAAGAGAAAACACATGGCATGGCTGTTCCCCACCTGCATAATTACCTCGGGATGTTGTATGTTAAAGAGAATAAGCCCGAAGATGCGGCGAAAGAATTTAATATGGAAATAGCATTGAACCTGCAAAAAGAAGAAGCTTTCTTTAACCTGGGAATGTTATATTTTCAAAATAAAGACTATGACAGGGCCATTACATGTTGGGACAGCACTGTGAGTATAGACCCGAAAAATGCTGATGCCTATAATAACATAGGAGTTTGTTATTTAAATTTTAAAAAGGATAATACAAAAGGCATGACCTATTTTGAAAAAGCAGTTGAATTGAACCCCAATTATACACAAGGCTATTTTAATATATTGGTTTGCGCACAAAATAATAATGATGAACAATCTATGATTAAATACACCCGCATATTGCTGGATAAAGGAACCTCCATCAATGATATTAAAGCTAAAGGCATAAATATTTCGGATGCGTTGCTGCAGAAAATAAATGCCAGATAAGCCTATAAAAAATAGATTATAAATAAGTCGGGGTACCCGATAAAGGATATCCTATATAAGTATCCGCATACCGTTCTTTAAATTCAACTCCGTATATTTAATATTGCTATTTTTGGCCTTGCAATTTTAACCCAGAAGAAACCGAACCCTTATACTTCATTGTGAGCAAAAAGAAACCCTTGAAACAACAGCCTAAAAAAGCTGCAGCTCTTAAAAAACCGGAACAAGACTATCATCTTATTCTGATGTGGGTGATAATTGCAATTATAAGCATTATCCGCTACAGGCTTATTTCTGTTCCTTTTGAAAGAGATGAAGGAGAGTACGCCTATATTGGAAGTTCTTTTTTGCACGGAATTGCCCCGTTTAAAGATGCCTATTCCATGAAACTGCCCGGCACAGCATTCATGTATTCCATTTTAATGCTCCTTTTCGGACATAGTAATTCGGGGGTTCATTTGGGGCTTATTTTTATAAATGCAGCCACCATGTATTTGTTGTATAGCGGTTTCAAAAAAATATTCAACCCCTTTATCGGCGTTGCTACGGGAACCATATATGGATTTATGGTTATTGGAATTGTATTTGATGGCTTTGCCGCCCATGCCACGCAATTTATTTGCTTTTATTCATCCGTCGGATTTTTGTTTCTTGCCCTTTTTATGAAGTCCGGAAAACCCATAAAACTATTTCTATTCGGGTTAATGATGGGTATGGCTTTTTTGATGAAACAGCAGGCCATTTTTCTTATACTATTCGGTGGTGCGTTTTTATTATTTTATTTGAAAGCCGAAAAGAAGAAGGCCCTTCCCGACATAATTAAAAAGCTTTTACTTTTTGGCACAGGAGTTGCCATTCCATATATCCTTATCTTTTTAATAATAGTATTCACCGGGCAGTTCCAGGTGTTTTGGCTTTGGACAGTTAAATATGCCTCCCAATATGAGGCAGTAAAAAGCATGAGCCTTATAGCTGCTTATTTTGAAATTTCCTTCACCCCTATCTGGTATGTATATAATTATTTCTGGATACTCGCATTGTTAGGAATATTGGTACTATACTGGAGCCCATATAGCCGGATGCAAAAACTATTTGTAGTTGGATACCTTATCGCTTCTGCATGTTCGGTAAGTTCGGGATTCTATTTCCGCCAACATTATTTTATAGTCATACTGCCGGTTGTCGGTCTTCTTACCGGAATATTCATAGAGTTCCTTATTAAACAAGTCAGGGAGCGGATGAATATTTTAAAGTCATCGGGTATTCCCTTACTGGTACTATCAGCATTTTTTTTAATTACTATTTACATTAACCGCAGCTACTTTTTCATCTATTCCCCAAAAACAATTTGCAGTATTGCTTACTGGGGCAATCCGTTTAATGAGGCCCAGGAAATTTCAAAATATATTAAAGATAATACGAAGGATTCTGATAAAATTGCCATTCTTGGCTCCGAACCTGAAATTTATTTTTATGCCAACCGTACCGCCGCAACCGGGTATTTATACACTTATCCCCTTGTTGACAAACAAGCTTTCAACGGAATTATGCAGGATCAAATGATAAAAGAGATTGAAACAAACAAACCTGCTTTTATTGTTTTTTGCAATATCCCATTTTCATGGGGTGTATACCCGGGATCTCCCAAAAAAATATTTGAGTGGGGTAATACCTATACTCACAATAATTACACCCCTGTTGGATTTGCAGATTTTTTTAATAATAGGGGATGGCAAATTTTTTGGGGGGAGGATATGAAAAACCACTCTAACGATGCCGAGTCTTTTATTATCATTTTTAAAAGGAATACGGCAGCTTCCAAGCCCATATAAAATTTCAGAGCGATTATATTTACCCTACCCTTTCTTGGTATTATGAATATTCATGGTTTTTTCAGCTCCTATAAGGCAGAATGACTCAATGGCCTCCACCGCTTTTATTATATATTCACCTAGCTTTTTTTGCTCTTCATCCGTCCATTTTCCCAATACATAATCTACCTGTCCACCCTTTGGAAAGTTATTTTCTATTCCAAAACGCAGGCGGCTATAATTAGTTGATTGTACTATTTCCTGAATGCTTTTCAAGCCGTTATGCCCTCCATCGCTGCCTAAGGTTTTCATCCGCAACGTGCCGAAAGGAAGTGCAAGGTCATCAAGCACTACTAACAAATGGAATATGGGAATATTGGCTTCCTGCAACCAGTACCTTACAGCTTTCCCACTCAGGTTTACGTATGTAGAAGGCTTTAACAGTGTAATTTTTCGGCCTTTTAAAGAGTGTTCCGCAATGGAACCGTAACGTCGGTTATTATCAAATTGGATTTTCCATTTAGATGCACAAGCATCCAGAATATCAAATCCGATATTGTGGCGCGTACCATTGTACTCATCGCCAATATTACCAAGTCCTGTTATAAGGAAAGAATTCATAAAACAAGATATACGTTATAAGATATAAGCCTATAGCTCATAGTTTATAGCTTATATCTCATTTATTATTTACTTCTTAGCAGCAGGCTTTTCATCCTTCTTGGCAGCAGGGGCAGCAGCACCGGCAGCAGGAGCAGCAGCACCGGCAGCAGGAGCAGCAGCGCCAGGAGCAGCAGCACCGGCAGCAGTTGCAGCAGGAGCTTCCGCTTCACGGGTTGTACGAACTGTTACTACAGCTGCATTTTGAGGATCGAGAAATTTCAATTTATCATTTTTGAGTTCCTTAATAAGTATAGATTGACCAAGCTCTAAATGAGCAACTTCAATTGTAATATGATCGGGCAGGTCATCCACAAGGCCTTTTACCGTTAAACGGCGTATTTTGGTTTGCAGCTTACCGCCTTTTTTTACTCCTAATGGAGAACCATGGGTAACCACAGGTATTTTAACGGTAAGGTTTTTGCCGGGAACCGCTTCCATAAAATCCACATGCAGGATTTTATCGGTAACCCTGTCAAATTGCGCATCCTGCACTATTGCTTTAGCTTGTTTACCATTAACATCCAATGTTACAAGGTACGCATCGGGGGTATAGAGGAGCTTTGCAAATTGCTTTTCATCAACTAAAAAGTTTAATTGTTCTGAACCGCCGTACAACACGCATGGCACACTGCCTGCTTTACGCATGTGAATTGCATCTTTTGTACCTGTTTTTTCTCTGGTTTTACCGTTTATGGAAAGTGTTTTCATGGAAGGATGGATTTTTTGACTTGATTTAAAAAACGAATTTGGAACTTATGGATTCAAAATTATTAACTTTATTAATTACGTCTGCAAACAAAGAGGCAGTTGATAATACTTTAATCTTATCGCTTTTTTGTTTCAGGGGTATGGTATCGGTAACTATCAACTCTGTCAATTTTGACTTTTCAATATTTTCATATGCTTTGCCCGACAAAACAGCGTGTGAACACAGCGCCCTAACGCTGGATGCACCCATGTCCATTATCATATCGGCAGCTTTGGTAAGTGTGCCGGCAGTATCAACAATATCATCCAGCAATATAATATCGCGGCCTTCAACATCTCCGATAGCAGTCATTTTATCTACCACATTGGCCCTGGAGCGTTGTTTATAACAAATTACTATTTCTGTCTTCAGGAAGTTAGCGTAAGCGCTTGCCCTTTTTGAACCACCCACATCCGGAGAAGCAATAGTAAGATTGGGCAGGTTAAGTTCCTTAATATATGGGATAAAGATAAAAGAAGCATATAAATGGTCAACCGGAATATTGAAAAACCCTTGTATTTGGTCTGCATGAAGATCCATAGTAATAATACGGGTAACCCCGGCGGTCATAAGCAGGTCTGCCATTAGTTTGGCTCCTATTGCAGTGCGGGGCCTGTCCTTTCTGTCCTGCCGGGCAAAGCCGAAATAGGGCATCACAGCCACTACTTGCTTGGCAGAAGCCCTTTTGGCGGCATCGGCCATCAATAACAGTTCAAAAAAATGCTCTATAGGCGGATTGGTGGACTGAATAATAAATACATTGCTGCCTCTTATACTTTCCTCGTAATAAGGTTCGAACTCTCCGTCGCTAAAGCGGAGAATGGTCATCTTGCCCAGCGGTTGCCCATAGCTTTCAGCTATTTTTTTGGCAAGTTCTGTGCTCGAACTACCTGAGAAAAATTTTACCGGTACAGTCATTTTTTCCTTTTAAAGGGGCGCAAAGATAATATTTTTTCAATCTAATTAAGCAAATGGAGCGATGTTATTTATCTTTGCAAATATGAACCGGCATAATTTACTGTTCCTGAGCCTTTTTGTTGGCATTATATTATCGGCACTTATAGGTGTGCAAATATACTGGATTAGCAATACTATCAGGGTGACTGAGAAGCATTTTGACCAGGATGTTATAGATGCCATGAACGATGTGGTTTACCGTATAGAAAAGTCAGCTACGGCAGCCAAACTCACTCAAAAATTCAACTTTAGGCAACAGGCAGTGCGCTGGTTTTCCCCATCAAATACCTTACAATCAGGTTCAAGGGTATCAAAAGATACCTTACGCGATAGGAATGGAATAATAATAAACCACCCAAACAGCTATAACATTAAGATTATTAGGGAATTAACCACCGATTCAAACGGGGTGGTTACGGGCAAAATAAGCAATAGCTTTTTTGCGCATGACACCATGCCCAAGAGTGATTTTGGGGTAGGCATGAAATTTGAAGGAAGAGATGCCGATTCTATTGATAAAAAAATGGATCAGTTTCTTAATCACCGGAGTGATATGATGAACGATATTTTTGATGAATTAGTGAGCATAAACGTTTACCATGATTTTAATCCTCATATTGATACGGGACAAATAGATTCAATCGTAAAAAAGGCTTTGTACGATAAAAATATCCGCATCCCTTTCAAGTTTGCAGTTCTCAATTCAACCGCCGACACGGTTATTATAGCTTCTAAAAACGGCATAGACCCGAAATTTTTGCAATCGGCTTATAAGGTGAATCTATCACCTAAAAATGTGTTTATTCAACCGCGTTTTCTTTCGTTACTCTTTCCTACTAAAACCAATTACAGCCTCAATGGGGTGGAAGTTACTTTGCTTAGCTCCATTATCCTGATTATTTTAATTATCGGAGCATTTTATTTTACTATTTCTACTATTGTCAGGCAGAAGAAGCTGTCTGAAATTAAAAGCGATTTTATTAATAATATGACACACGAGTTTAAAACACCTATATCCACCATAAGCCTTGCCGGAGAGGTGTTGAGCGACAAAACCATAGTAAAAACGCCCGAATCGGTTGAAAAATATCTCAAGATAATAAAAGATGAAAATAAGCGCCTGGCGGGATTGGTGGAAAACGTATTACAGGCAGCTGTTTTAGACAAGGGCAAGTTGAAATTCAAGATACAGGAATGCGATCTGCATAAAATTATAAGTGATGTTATTCAGAGCTTAAACCTTCAAATTCAAAATAAAGGGGGTTTTATTACAACAGAATTGAATGCCCGGCGTTATTCTCTTTTTGCCGATCGTATGCATTTGGGAAATATTATCTATAATTTGATCGATAACGCTTTGAAATACTCCAAAGACGCACCGCACATTACTATTTCAACGGACAGTAATAAAGATGGAATTTCCATTTCGGTTCAGGACAACGGCATAGGTATCCGTAAAGAGGACCAAAAAAAGATATTTGAAACTTTTTATCGGGTTCCAACCGGAAATGTTCATAACGTAAAAGGCTTCGGGCTTGGGTTAAGCTATGTAAAAGCGGTAGTTGAAAAACATGGCGGACATGTTGAAGTACAAAGTGAACCGGGTTATGGAAGTACCTTCGTTGTATATTTGCCATTTATTAACAACCTTCAATAGAAAATGATAACAATACCGGAAGAAAAAACCAATATCCTTTTGGCGGAAGACGATGAAAGCCTCGGGCTTTTATTAAAAGACTTCCTTACTGCTAAAAATTTTGACGTGGAACTTTGTGATAATGGTAAAAAAGCCTTCGACGCTTTTTCAAAAAAAACCTTTAACTTGTGCATACTTGATATTATGATGCCCGAAAAAGACGGGTTTACAGTTGCCAAAGAAATAAGAATGCTTAACAAAAATATTCCTATCATTTTCCTCACCGCAAAATCTATGAAGGAAGATATTATTGAAGGATTCAACAAAGGCGCCGACGATTATATTACCAAACCATTCAATACGGAAGAATTACTGGTGCGCATACAGGCAGTAATGCGCCGGATGAAACCCCAGGGTGAAGAAAAAGAAGAATTCCAGATTGGGCTATATCATTTCAATTATAAAAACCTCTCTCTCGAATTTAAAGGCAAGCATGAAAAACTCACCACCAAGGAAGCCGAGTTACTCAAGTTGCTTTGCCTGCATTCCAATGATATACTCGACCGAAACTTTGCGCTGAAAGCGATTTGGCAAAATGACAGCTACTTTAACAGCCGCAGTATGGATGTATATATTACCAAGCTGCGCAAATACCTGAAAGAAGACCCCAAAGTGCAAATAATCAATATACACGGCAAGGGATTTAAGTTGTATGTGGAAAAAGAATAATGGCATGAAAAAAATCCTTTGGTTTGGTTTTGCCTTTTGTACGATTTTGGTTTTTGGAGAACTCTCTACTTCAAAAGACAGCAATGTAGCGGTGGAAAATAAAGACACCAAACTACCCGATTGGCAATGGAACTCCGGCCAGGTGGAAATACAAACAACGGCTGCAAAACAAAGTTTTACTATTACATTCAACCCTAAAATATATCGCCCCAGGGATAGTGTAAGAATTCTGTTAAATTCCTATAAAGTTACATTAACAAATATCGATAAGGGAAAAACTTTTGGCCAGTGGCGGGCGAAAGTGAGCTTGGTTCGGTTCATTAATAACAACTGGATTCCTTTAGTAAGCGATACAAACGAAAGGATTAATACCGCCTTTTCCGGTAAAAAAAACAGCATTGCAGACTCTTTACACAACTACACCATTTATACTACTGTTCCCTTAAGCCGCACTTTAACCTTAACTACTTCCGCCCTTTCGTTTGAAATGGATAATGCTTCTAATTCACCCCTGTTGGGAAATGGGAAAGCAGGAATAACCCTGACAACGTCAATCAAAGGAATTGAGGTGAAGAAACCGGAGGACCCAAAATAAACGGTAAGTTACCGTCTTTACTAAAAAAGGGCCGTCCATTTCTTGTCCTACATTAATAAATTAAGGGGTAAACCATAGTATCTTTGCATTGTAAAATTTACAATATATAGCCCCAACCCTGAAGGGGCAAAAAAATAAACAAAATGAAAACTAAATCAATTCAACAAATAATGCCACCGCCGGCACCTCATATGGTAGGCGATGGATTCCGGGTACATAACTTTTTCCCAAGCGGATATAATATAGATATGGCAAGAATGAGCCCATTTTTCCTGCTTGATTATAACTCCAAAGTAGATTTTCCTTCCACCGATACTCCCCGCGGTGTTGGAGTGCATCCACACCGGGGATTTGAAACAGTTACTATTGCCTATCATGGAAAAGTGGCCCATCATGACAGCGCCGGAAACAGCGGCGTAATTGGCGAAGGTGATGTACAATGGATGACTGCCGCCTCGGGTGTGCTGCATAAAGAATATCATGAAAAGGAATATGCCAAAAAGGGTGGGTTTTTCCAAATGGTGCAACTGTGGGTTAATCTTCCTGCCAAGGATAAAATGTCTACACCAAAATACCAGGGTATAACGAATAACCAAATGGGTAAATACAAACTACCAGACAATGGTGGCGTGGTAGATATTATTGCAGGTGAGCTGCACGGAGTAAAAGGTCCGGCATTTACATTCACCCCCATACAAATGTATAATGCCCGCATGAAAAAAGGCGCTAAGCTTACATTGAACCTGCCGGAAAATTTCAACACCGGAATACTTGTTATAGAAGGAAATGCGAAAGTTAATAATACGGAAGATGCTCCCGTTGATCATTTTGTGCTCTTTAATAATGATGGCGAAACAATTACACTCGAAGCTCTGGAAGACTCTATATTGCTGGTGTTAAGCGGTGAGCCAATTCATGAACCCATAGCCCCTTACGGACCATTTTTAATGAATACTAAAGAAGAACTGATACAAGCCTTCGAAGATTTTAATACGGGTAAGTTCGGGCAGTTGGAAGACTAAGCCAGAGCCGGACGGCAATTAAAAAAGCCCCAATCTTTTATTAAGATTGGGGTTTTAATTTTGGCACCACGCCCCTTTTCTCCCACATCCATTTTTACATTTCTTCAGTACCTTTTTAAAAGCGGGTTTCCAAAATTGCGGGATAACGAGTTTTAAACAATCGTAACCTGGGCTTAATACTCCGCGTTTAAGCTTCCTGCGTCCTCCATTTATCTTTTAAAGCCCTTCCATTATTGGATTTCCACAATTTCGTGTATTGCATGATTGTTAAACATGTTATGCAAAAGTTTTCAACAAGTGGGAGAAAGTGGTAAAATGTGGGAAAAATTGTTTTACTTTTACGCTCCTATAATAAAACAATGGGCGCACTGATAGGAGAATTTGAATGCAAATTAGACGAGAAAGGCAGGCTGATGCTGCCTTCTGGTCTGAAGAAGCAGTTGCCGCCCAAAGAACAAAAGACCTTTGTAGTCAACCGTGGTTTTGAGAAACAATTGAATCTCTACCCTCGCAAAGAGTGGGAAAAAATCACATCCAAGATAAACGAATTAAACCTGTTCGAAAAGCAAAGCCGTGAATTTGTACGCAAGTTCAACAACGGCGCAACGGAAATAGAAGTAGACGGCTCGGGCCGTGTGCTGCTTCCTAAAACCCTTATGCAATATGCGGGTATAGAAAAGGAAGCCATTCTTTTTGCGCATTCCAACAGGATAGAAATATGGTCGAAAGCCGAATACGATAAGTACATGAAGGAAGGTGCGGATGATTTTGCAACGCTGGCGGAAAAGGTAATGGGTAAAACTCAAAAAGGGGATGTATCATAAGCCGGCGCTGCTTGACGAGAGTATAGAAGGGTTAAATATTAAAGATGGTGGAATTTACGTCGACGCAACATTTGGAGGAGGAGGACACGCAAACGCATTATTAGAGAAACTTAAAAATGGAAAATTATTTGCTTTTGACCAGGATACAGACGCACTTAAAAACAGTAAAGAGAATAAAAACTTATATACCATACATGCCAATTTCAGGTACATGAAAGAAGAGTTGAATGCAAAAGGTATCACGAAAGTGGACGGCATCCTTGCCGACCTGGGAGTCTCCTCCCACCAGATTGATACCCCCGGACGCGGCTTCTCCATCCGGTTCGACTCCCCTCTTGACATGCGAATGAACACTTCTGAAACCCAAACGGCAGCCGATATTGTAAACTCTTACACGGTTTCAAAACTCACACTTATTTTTTCCGAATTCGGGGAAATTGCCAATGCGCACCGCCTCGCTCATGCCATAGTAAAAGCTAGGGAAGAAAAAACAATTCACACTACCGGCGAACTGATAGAAGCAATAAAGGATTGCACCCCTACACAATATCCCAACAAATATCTCGCCAAAGTATTTCAGGCGCTCCGCTTAGAACTTAATCAGGAAATGGATGCATTGAAAGATTTACTGAAACAAAGCGCTGAATTATTAAATGAAGACGGAAGGCTGGCCATTATCTCTTATCATTCTTTAGAGGACAGATTGGTAAAGAACTATATGCGTGCAGGAAACTTTGAAGGCATTCCGCAAAAAAACATGTACGGACATGATATGCGCCCCTTCAAACCCGTAACACGCAAACCTATTATTCCTTCGGAAAAAGAAATCGAATTGAACAACAGGGCAAGAAGCGCTAAACTGAGAATAGCAGAAAGAACAGCATGAACAGGTTGATGACAGACATAGGACAAGAAGAAAAGTTACAGGCTGCCGATATGGGAGAACCGGAAACACGTAAACCTGCCAACAAAGTGAAGAAAAGCTTTTTGTCTATTATAAGTGGTGGTTTTCTAGCCGATGATAAAGCGCTTAGCTCTCTGCCTTTCCTGCTCTATCTGGCTTTTTTGGGAATGCTTTATATAGCGAACGGCTATTATGCGCACAACCGTTTGAAAGATTTAGATTCATTGGATACCGGCATAAGCGAACTGCGCACACAATATATTATAGCGGAAGATAAACTTATGTATCTGAGTAAAGAATCGGAGCTAAATAAAGCTACCGATAACCTGGGGGTAAAAGAATCCGTTATCCCGCCGGAAAAAATTGTGGTATATAATAAAGATAAGAAACACTGATGGAAGCCAGGAAAGACATAGCGCTCCGCACTTATTTCTTATATACACTTATAAGTATACTCGGGATTACTATTTGTGCACGCGTATTTTACATTCAGCACATGGAAGGGAATAAATGGCAAAATGAAGAAGCCAATATGACCACTTCATTCCGCACCATTGAAGCAGTTCGGGGTAACATTTATGCAGAAGACGGCAACTTACTTGCCACATCGCTGCCTTATTTTGATGTGGCCATGGATGTGAATACGGACTATATGACCGATGACATTTTCACTTCCAATCTCGATTCATTGAGCATGTGCCTCTCCACTCTTTTTAAAGATAAAACAGAAAGAGAATATTATAAACTCCTGAAAACCGCAAGAGATAATGGAGAAAGATATATAATGCTGCAGCATTCCGTCTCTTACGATGATTTGCAAAAATTAAAACACTTCCCTCTAATCCGCCTGGGAAAATATAAAGGTGGCTTGATAATAGTGCAAAATAACCGCCGCGAACTTCCCTTCCGTGATCTTGCAGCACGCACCATTGGCTATGAAAGAGATAATGTTCAGCCGGTAGGTATGGAAGGCGCGTATGATTCGTACCTCGCAGGAGTTAACGGACAAGGCCTGATGACAAAAACCGCCGGTGGCATTTGGGTTCCTTTAAGTAATGATGAAAACCTGCAACCGCAAAATGGCTGCGATATTATATCATCCATTAATGTGAATTACCAGGATGTGGCTGAAAGTGCACTACGAACTCAACTGATTCAACATCACGCCGACCATGGATGTGTGGTATTAATGGAAGTAAAAACCGGAAAAATTCTTGCCATTGCAAATCTCACACGTAAAGATTCATCGAATACATATGAAGAAATGTACAACTACGCAACCGGAGAATCGATGGAACCGGGGTCTACTTTTAAATTATTTTCACTGCTGGTAGCCATGGAAGACGGGATGGTAAACCCCACCGATACGGTAAACCTGGAAGGCGGACAGCATTCCTATTATGACCGGGTTATGAAAGATGCCGAACATAATGATGAAGAGCGCACATCTGTAAGCGTAGAACGAGCTTTCGAAATTTCTTCCAATGTAGGAATTTCAAAAATTATTTACAAACGGTATGCTTCGCAACCCGAAAAATTTGTGGACGGTTTATGCCGGCTAGGTATAAATCAACCATTACATATAAGCATACCCGGAGAAGGGGCACCGATGATCCCCAATCCAAGAAGCAGCAACTGGTATGGGACCACGCTTCCATGGCTCTCTGTAGGCTATGGCCTAACCATGACCCCGCTGCAAACACTTGCCATATACAATGCCGTTGCCAATAATGGCGTAATGGTAAAACCGCAATTTGTTGATGCTATAACAAAAGACGGAAAAGTGGTTAAGAAGTTTGATCCGGTAGTAATGAATCCTTCCATCTGCTCTTCTTCCACGCTCAAAAAACTACGTAAAATGCTGGAAGGTGTTGTACTGAAAGGCACTGCAAGCAATTTAAGGAATACCGTATATTCCATTGCCGGCAAAACAGGTACAGCACAAATTGCTTCCAAGGGACAATACAAAGTAGAAGCAAAAGCAAATTACCGTGCTTCATTTGTAGGATATTTTCCGGCCGATAATCCTGAATATTCCTGCATGGTGGTAGTAAACTCTCCTAGTGCTGACGGTTATTATGGCAATATTACAGCAGGACCTATTTTCCGGGAAATTGCCGATAAAGTTTATGCAAGCAGCATTGGTATTGATCCTCCTATAGATGATACAACTAATCCGGGGAAAAACAATAATCTTTATGTGAAAAATGGCAATGCGGATGATACTTACAAAGTCTTTAATGCACTTGATGTAAAATACAAAACTCCTTCCGGCATCACCCCTTGGGTGGAATTTAACATGGTAGATTCTACATTGAGAGTTGATGACTGGAGTCCGCAAAAACAACTTGCCAAAGGCATAATACCCGACCTGAAAAATATGAATGCGGAAGATGCCGTTTATCTTTTGGAAAATGCACACCTGAAAGTTACCATTATAGGTTCCGGTGCGGTAAGAGAACAATCATTAGAGCCCGGAACAAACTATGCCAAGGGGGAAAAAATAATATTAAAACTGTCGTGAAGTTGGAAAAAATATTGAAAGATATCCTATATAAAGTTGCGCTTACCGAAGTGGTGGGCACAACTGATATTTCCATTTCCTCTATTCAGTTTGATTCAAGAAATGTAAAAGAGGATTGCTTATTTATTGCTGTGAAGGGCCTGACGGTGGATGGGCATAATTTTATTGATCAAACTATCAAAAATGGGGCTACAGCAATTATATGTGAATACCTGCCCGAAAAAAAGCATAAAGGCATCACCTATCTGAAAGTAAAAGACTCCGGTGAAGCCCTTGGAATTATTGCTTCTAATTTTTACGGTCAGCCCTCCACCAGGTTAAAGTTAGTAGGCATCACCGGAACAAATGGGAAAACTACTACGGCCACCCTGCTGTATAAACTATTCCGGAAGCTCGGCTACAAGGCAGGACTTCTTTCAACAGTAGAAAATAAAATCAATGACAGGATTTATCCATCTACCCATACCACTCCCGATGCCATTGAATTAAACAAAATGCTGGGCGAAATGCTTGCCGATGGGTGCACCCATTGTTTTATGGAAGTAAGTTCGCATGCTGTTGTACAAAAACGAATTGTGGGGTTGACTTTTGCCGGAGGCGTTTTTACCAACATTACACACGACCACCTGGATTTCCATAAGACATTTGACGAATATATAAAAGCAAAGAAAAAATTCTTTGATGACCTTCCCTCCACAGCATTTGCACTTGTTAATAAAGATGATCCGCATGGCCTGGTAATGCTGCAAAACACAAAAGCAAAGAAGAAAACATTTGCGCTGAAAAATCCGGCGGACTATAAATGCAAAATAATAGAAAACACTTTTTCCGGCCTCGACCTTACCTTGGATGGAAGGGAAATCTGGATAAAATTAATTGGTGCATTCAATGCATATAATGCACTGGGCATCTATGCCACCGCAGTATTATTAGGCGAAAATAAAGAAGAAACACTTAAAGCACTTAGCAGCCTGGATGCTGTTGAAGGAAGATTTCAATACACAAAAGCCCCCAACGGTACAATTGGCGTGGTAGATTATGCACACACCCCGGATGCGCTCAGCAATGTACTTTCCACCCTTCAGGATGTAAGGGCAAGCAGGGAAAAAATAATAACGGTAGTGGGTTGCGGCGGCGACAGGGATAAAACCAAACGCCCTATTATGGCCTCCATCGCTTGCGAAAAGAGTGATAAAATAATTCTCACTTCCGATAATCCCCGTTCCGAAGACCCGGTTGAAATTATTCACCAGATGGAAAAAGGACTCAGTTTAATGTGCAGGAAAAAATCCCTTTCCATTGCAGACAGAAAAGAGGCAATTAAAACAGCATGTCAGCTGGCGGAAAAAGGAGACATCATATTGCTTGCCGGAAAAGGGCACGAAAAATACCAGGAAATAAACGGGGTGAAACACCCTTTTGATGATATGCAAATATTAACGGAAACTCTAAACTTATTACAAAGCTAATGTTGTATTACCTTTTCCACTACCTCAGAGAACATTATAATTTGCCGGGAGCTAATGTATTTAATTACATCTCTTTCCGGGCGGCTATGGCTATTATGATTTCATTGTTAATCTCCATGGTTTTCGGTAAAGATCTTATCAAAATACTGCACAGAAGACAAGTAGGAGAAACCATTCGTGATTTAGGGCTTACCGGACAAAAAGAAAAAGAAGGCACACCTACCATGGGCGGACTTATTATTCTTGCTTCCATTTTAATTCCTACGTTGCTGCTTGCCAGGCTGGAAAATGTATATGTACTCCTTATGATTGCAGTAACCGTTTGGCTGGGATTGATAGGTTTTCTTGACGACTATATAAAAGTCTTTAAAAAAGACAAAAAGGGATTAAGCGGAAAATTTAAAATAGTAGGGCAAGTTGGAATTGGTCTCATTGTGGGATTTACATTGTACTTCAACAGCAATGTTGTAATAAAAGAAAAACTATACAGTCCCAAGCAAACGATGATTGCCGGACAATCAGCGGGCATCAATGACCTGCCAAGATATGCACCTCAGTCAACTAAATCGTTGGAAACAACCATTCCGTTTATCAAAAACAATGAGTTCGATTATTCCTCAATAATCTCGTTTCTGGGTGCCGGATATAAAAAATGGGCATGGCTTATTTTTGTACCTATTGTAATATTTATAGTTACCGCCGTATCAAACGGCGCCAATATTACTGACGGCATAGACGGGCTTGCTACAGGTACCTCTGCCATTATTGGTGTTACACTTATGCTTTTTGCTTATGTATCGGGTAATTTTATTTTAGCCGATTATTTAAACATCATGTATATACCAAATTGCAGCGAGCTTGTGATTTTTATGGCTGCATTTGTAGGTGCTTGCGTTGGATTTTTGTGGTACAATTCCTATCCCGCACAGGTTTTTATGGGTGATACGGGAAGCCTCGCGTTGGGCGGTATCATAGCGGTTTTTGCAATTGCCATACGAAAAGAATTATTGCTTCCACTTCTTTGCGGGATTTTCCTGTTAGAGGAAATCTCTGTTATGATGCAAGTTTCTTATTTCAAATACACCAAAAATAAATTCGGTGAAGGACGGCGCATATTTAAGATGTCGCCCTTACACCACCATTATCAAAAGTTGAATATTCATGAATCTAAAATTGTATCCCGTTTTTGGATTGTTGGAATTATGCTCGCCGTATTAAGTATTGTAACCCTTAAGTTAAGATAAGCATGAACAGTGCAAAGAAAATAGTTGTGTTGGGTGCCGGCGAAAGCGGTGTGGGCGCAGCTATTCTCGCGCGTATGAAAGGCATAGAAGTTTGGGTATCTGACCAAGGAAATATAAAACCAAAATACCGGGAGATACTTGCCAAAGAGGCTATTCCCTACGAAGAAGGCAAACATTCGGAAGAAATTATATTGAATGCGGATGAGATTATAAAAAGTCCCGGCATACCGGAAAAAGCTCCTTTAATACAAAAGATAAAAGCAAAAAACATACCGGTTATTTCAGAAATAGAATTTGCCTCCCGATATACAAAAGCAAAATTGATATGCATTACCGGCAGCAATGGCAAAACAACAACTACGCTTTTAACCTATCATATATTCAAAAAAGCAGGATTGAATGTAGGCCTTGCTGGCAATGTGGGAAAGAGCTTTGCTTACCAGGTTGCCACTGAAAATTTCGACTGCTATATATTGGAGTTAAGCAGTTTTCAGTTAGATGACATGTACAAATTTAAGGCAGATGTTTCTATTCTACTCAATATTACACCCGATCATCTTGACCGCTATAACTACAAGTTTGAAGATTATATAGACTCGAAATTCAAGATAGTTCAAAACCAAACTTCAGAAGATTCTTTTATCTACTGCCTGGATGATGAAGTAACCAGAAAAGAAGTAGAAAAAAGAAATATAACCGCGAAAAAATATCCATTTTCCATTTTACAAACAGTGGAGGAAGGAGCCAGTCTTCAAAACCAGGAAATAGTTCTTAATGTAAATAAATCCCACCTTTCTATGCCAGCAAACAGATTATCACTACCCGGAAAACACAACATCTACAACTCAATGGCTGCAGGAATTGCCGCCAAGGTGATGGATATCCGAAAAGACAGCATCAGGGAAAGCCTTGCTGACTTCCAGAATATCGAGCATCGGTTGGAGTTTGTTGCCACAATTCACGGTGTAGAGTTTATCAATGACTCTAAGGCTACGAATGTAAATTCCGCCTGGTATGCGCTGGAAAGCATGAACAGACCGGTTGTCTGGATAGTAGGAGGCACCGACAAGGGGAATGATTACAGTATTCTGAAGGACCTGGTAAAGGAAAAGGTACATACCATTGTTTGTCTGGGTAAAGACAACCGCAAAATCATGAGCGCATTTTCAACCGTAGTACCATTTATAACAGAAGCTACTACAGCCAAGGAGGCTGTGATGAAGGCATCTAAAGCAAGCAGACAAGGCGACACTGTATTACTGTCACCTGCTTGCGCAAGTTTTGATTTGTTTGAAAATTATGAAGACAGAGGAAATCAATTTAAAGAAGCAGTAAGAGAATTGTAAAAAAAATGAAAGCGATATTTAATTATATAAAAGGCGATAAGGTTATCTGGATAATAGTCCTGCTACTATCCGTGGTTTCTATTCTTGCCGTTTACAGTTCGGTCATCAGCCTTGCTTATCGCAGCAAATCGGGCGATGCCAGCTACTTTCTTATCAAGCATATCATCATTCTATTATTTGGATTTGTATTGATTTATATTACACATAACATCAAGTACACCTATTATTCCAGGATTTTTCAGGTAGGTTTAATTCTTTCCGTTCCGTTACTTTTATTTACCCTGCTAAAAGGAGTAAATGAAGGAAGTGCTTCGCGCTGGTTGCAAATTCCGGGACTGGGACTAACTTTTCAAACTTCGGATTTTGCAAAACTGGCGCTTATAGTGTATGTTGCCCGCACCCTAACCTTGATGCAAGATGAAATGAAGGATTTAAAGAAGGGAATTATGAATATAACGCTTCCCATACTTCTCATTTGCGGACTTATATTCCCTTCCAACATTTCAACAGCAGGACTTTTATTCATCAACTGCATGTTCATCCTTTTTATAGGAAGGGCAAGTGCAAAATTGATATTCTCTACACTAGGCATAGCTTTGGCAGGCGGTGCATTATTTATTCTAATTGTATTTGCTTTCCCGCATATCAATAACCGCATTGCCACAGCAAAATCACGTATTGAAGGTTTTGCAAAAGGTGATAAGGCAAGTAACTACCAGTCTGACCAGGCCATGATAGCCATTGCAACCGGCGGCACTTTTGGCAAAGGACCGGGAAACAGCACTCAAAAAAATATTTTACCACAGGCTTCATCCGATTTTATTTACGCCATACTGGTGGAGGAATATGGATTTGGAATGGCCATTGCAATGGTCTTTTTCTATCTCGCTTTATTATTCAGGGGGGTACGGATTGCTACGCGTAATCCGAAAACCTTTGGAAGCCTTCTTGCCATTGGTCTTACACTAAGCCTTGTTATGCAAGCCATGGTGAATATGTGTGTAGCCATCCACTTGCTGCCGGTTACCGGTCAACCATTGCCATTGGTAAGCATGGGAGGAACATCTATATGGTTTTCAAGTATTGCTATAGGAGTTATTTTGAGCGTTAGCAGGGAAACCGAATCGGAATCGGAAATAGAAACACAAACCAAAAATATTGTTGCAACAACTTAAAATAATAATAAGCGGAGGAGGTACGGGAGGACATATTTTTCCTGCCATTGCCATAGCACGCGCACTAGAACAAATGAGACCGGGAACTGAAATATTATTTGTAGGAGCCATTGGAAGAATGGAGATGGAGAAAGTGCCTGCTGCCGGATATAAAATTGAGGGCTTAGAGATTCAAGGACTATCACGCTCCAATATGTTAAAGAATATTTCGCTGCCATTAAAAGTTTTAAAGAGTGTTCGACGGGCAAAAGAAATAATATCGGCATTTAAGCCGGATGCCATTGTGGGAGTGGGTGGATATGCAAGCGGACCTACCCTTTGGGCCGGAATCAGAAAGCATATCCCGACACTTATACAGGAACAGAATTCTTATCCGGGTATTACCAATAAGATTTTAGGCAAACGAGTAAATAAAATTTGTGTGGCCTATTCAGGAATGGAAAAATTCTTCCCGACAGGAAAAATAATAATGACGGGTAACCCTGTACGGCAAGATATAACAGGCTTGGAAGCTAAGCATAACGAAGCATTGGAATATTTCAAATTAACAACTGGTGGTTCTGTATTGTTAGTTATTGGAGGAAGTCTGGGTGCCAGAACTATTAATCACAGTATAAAAAATTCATTGCAACTTTTTGCCGAGAAAAATATCCAGGTCATCTGGCAAACCGGGAAAGCATTTTTTAATGAAGCGAACGAATCAGCTAAAAACTTCCCTAACGTAAGGGTATACGACTTCATTTCTAAAATGGATTATGCGTATGCAGCAAGTGATGTGGTTGTATCAAGAGCAGGTGCCATTTCGCTTGCAGAGCTATGCATAGCAGGCAAGCCTTCTATCCTTATTCCCTCGCCCAATGTTGCAGAAGATCATCAAACCAAGAATGCCAACAGCCTTGCGGAAAAGGACGCTGCCTTGTTTATAAAAGATGAAGATGCAATTCAACAATTAGGTAACGAAGTTATAAGGCTTACCAATGACGAAGGATTGCGTAAATCATTAAGTAAAAATATACGGGCACTTGCCATAATAGATTCAGCTCAGCGAATTGCCAAACAAATAATTGAATTATCCGGAAAATGAAATTCGATTCATTAAAATATGTGTATTTGATTGGCATTGGAGGCATTGGCATGAGCGGTCTTGCGCGGTATTTTAAATCTCTTGGAAAATCGGTAAGCGGATATGATAAAACGCCTTCCTCATTGACCTATGAAATGGAAAATGAAGGAATAGAAATCCATTACGAAGACAATATTTCATTAATCAATTCTGAAATTATAAAACATGCTGCCGCAGCAGATACGCTTATAATTTATACTCCGGCTATTCCTTCCGAACACAGCGAACTAACCCATTTTACAACTAAAAAATACAGCCTCCATAAAAGAGCGGAAGTACTTGGCTGGATAACAGAAGGGCACTATACCGTAGCGGTAGCAGGCACCCATGGAAAAACCACTACCTCAACACTTGTAACGCATATACTGCGCTCATCAGGTATCGATTGCATGGCTTTTCTGGGTGGAGTTTCGAAAAATTATCACACCAATATTCTGTTAGGAGAACCGGGGAATGAAAACAAAATCATGGTGGTGGAAGCAGACGAATACGATCGTTCTTTCCTAACGTTAAGTCCTGATATCTCCGTTATCACTTCCATTGATGCTGACCATTTGGATATATACAATGATACGTCTAGTATGGAGGAAACCTATGCCCTGTTTGCTAATCGCACACATGCCGGTGGATGCCTTATTACGAAAGAAAAAGTACAATCCACTATCAAGCATAGCGGAAAAACATTCAGCTATTCATTGGATCAGAAAGCAGATTATTTTGCAAAAAATATAAACACACAAGAAGAACATTATGTATATGATGTTGTAACTCCTTACGGAGAAATTAAATCGGTAAAGCTTGGAATAACAGGGCTGCATAATATTGAGAACTCAATAGCCGCAGCAGCAGTTGCCAAAGTAATGAATGTGGATGATGATAATATCCGCAAAGCGCTCGGAACATTTGAAGGTGTGGAACGCCGGTTTGATTACCAAATACGAACCCCCGATTTCGTATTTATTGATGATTATGCCCATCATCCGGAAGAGATTAAAGCCTGTTTAAATTCTGTAAGGGCCATGTATCCTGGCAAGAAAATTACGGCCATTTTCCAGCCACATCTATATTCACGCACCCGTGATTTTGCGGATGGTTTTGCGGCCAGCCTTGCTTTGGCCGATAATCTTATTCTGCTTGATATTTATCCGGCAAGGGAATTACCTATAGAAGGAATAACCTCCTCCATGCTGCTGGATAAAGTCAACTTAAAAAATAAAAGACTCAGTTCCAAAGCGGAACTGATTGATGCGGTTTTATCCAATATTCCTGATGTGCTTGTAACTATGGGAGCTGGAGACATTGACCGGCTTGTGGAACCCCTGAAAAATGCCCTAATAAACAAAACAGCATGATAAAACGCATATTAATCATATCGGGTTGGGTTGTGCTGGTTGCAGGGGCATCTGTATTACTGGGTTTTGCAAAATCAAAGAGAAATAATACCCTGTGCAAATCGGTAGAAATTGTTATTGCGCAAAAGGGGAGTGATCTGTTTATAACTCCGGATGAAATCCGTGCGCTCATAACTAAGGATCAAGGCACGGTGGAAGGCAATGCGATGAATACCATAAAACTACCGGAGATAGAACAAATGCTGAAAGATAATCCATATATAACCAATGCCCAAGTGTATGCAACCCTTGACGGAGATATTAAAATAAAAGTAGCGCAAAAAAATCCTATTGCGAGAATAATTAACAGGAATGAAGAGAGCTATTATGTCGATTCTGCCGGATACTTTATGCCCCTCACCGATAATTGCACTCCGCGTGTATTAATTATAAACGGGTTGATAAATGATTCGTACGCCTCAAACTACAAAAGCAACGCAAAAAAAATGGAGACAGACACTTCGGTACATTCCGTACTTCCCTCTATTTACAAAATTGCTTCTTACATTAACCACGAGCCGTTTTGGAAAGCGCAAATAACCCAGGTTTATGTGGACAGCGCAAAAGAATTCACACTTATACCCCGCGTGGGCGGACAGCGCATAATATTGGGAGATACCACTGACCTTAAACAAAAATTCGACAAGCTGTTTGTGTTATACAAAGAAGGATTTAACAGCAATGAAAAATGGAATGAATACGCAACAATCAACCTTAAATATAAACACCAAATAATCTGCACTAAAAAGTAAATTCTATGGAAAACAAATCAAACATCATCGTCGGTTTGGACATTGGCACTACAAAAATTGTAGTTATTGTCGGCCGGAAAAATGAACAAAACAAAATAGAAATAATGGGCGTCGGAAAATCCGAATCGCTGGGTATTGCGCGCGGAATGGTGCGGAATATAGATCAGACTGTAGCTTCTATTGAAAAAGCCGTGAAAGAAGCTTCGGAAAAATCGGGTGTTAAAATAGAATACGTAAATGTGGGAATTGCGGGACAACATATTAAAAGCCTTCAGCACAGGGGTGTTTATACGCGCACAGATTCTTCCAAAGAAATAACCCAACAAGATGTAGATGCTTTAATTGACAGCATGGAAAGACTTGCCATGCCTCCCGGAGAAGAAATTATAGAAGTTCTTCCGCAGGAGTATATTGTAGACAATGAAGTGGGAATAAAAAATCCCATAGGAATGGGAGGCGCAAGGCTTGAAGCAAACTTTCATATAATTACAGGCCAAGTAGCGGCTGCAGCCAACATTGAAAAATGTGTAACCAAATCAGGCTTACAGATGGGGGCCTTAACATTGGAGGCACTTGCATCTTCCGATGCTGTGCTTACCCCCGAAGAAAGAGAAGCAGGGGTGGTGTTGATTGATATTGGCGGTGGAACTACTGACTTGGCTATTTTTCAGGATGATATTATCCGCCATACAGCTGTTATTCCTTTTGGCGGGAATGTAATTACGGAAGATATAAAACAAGGTTGTCAGATTATTCAAGCGCAGGCTGAACAGTTAAAAATGAAATTCGGCTGTGCTATCCCTACCGAATCGCAGGAAAATGAAATAGTAGTAATACCGGGCTTGAAAGGCAGGCAGAACAAGGAAATCTCCATTCGCAACCTTTCGGCAATCATACATGCCCGTATGTCAGAAATACTGGAGCATGTTTACTATGAAATTAAAAATTCAGGTTTCGAAAGAAAACTCATAGCAGGTATAGTAGTAACGGGCGGCGGTGCTCAACTTAAATATCTTCCTCAACTGGTTGAATATATAACCGGCATGGATACGCGTGTAGGTTATGCCAATGAACATCTGGCCACCGGTAATTTCGATTTAAGCCATCCGCTATATGCAACAGGCGTTGGACTTGTAATGAAAGGCTTTGATGAAGTGAACCATAATCAAATGATTCAACCTGAAAAAGCGACCATAAAAACACCGGAAGTGGTGCAACACTCCAACCAGAAAAATAAACGCAGTATGATGGAGCGGCTATATGCAGGAGCAGTTAACTTTTTTAATGAAGACGTAGACGCAGACAAGAAAAAACCAACCCAAAGCAACACCTAAACCCAAATAACCTTAAAAAACACAATCATGATTAATTTCGATTTACCAACAGACAGATCTTCCATCATCAAAGTAATTGGTGTAGGAGGAGGAGGCAGCAATGCAGTCAACCATATGTTCCGCGAGGGCATAAAAGGCGTTGATTTCGTTGTTTGCAATACCGACCAGCAGGCATTAGATATCAGCCCTGTACCCCTAAAAATAGCCCTGGGTTCAGGACTAACAGAAGGACGTGGGGCAGGCTCTCTTCCTGAAATTGGCAGAAGAGCCACCTTAGAAAGCCTGGAAGATATTAAGAAAATACTGGGCTCTAATACCAAGATGGTATTTATCACAGCCGGATTGGGTGGTGGCACAGGCACAGGCGGAGCTCCAGTAATAGCACAAGCGGCAAAAGAATTGGGCATACTCACCGTAGCCATTGTAACAGTTCCTTTTGCATTTGAAGGCAAAAAAAGAAAAATACAGGCGGAAGAAGGACTGAAAGAACTTCGGGAACATGTAGACACCATTCTTATTATCAATAATGACAAGCTAAGGGAAATGTACGGCAACCTGAAATTGGGTGAAGCCTTTGCTCATGCCGATGATATTTTGAATATTGCAGCTAAGAGCATTGCCGAAATAATTACGGTTACATTGCATGTAAATCTTGATTTTGCCGATGTTCAAACCGTGCTGAAAGAAAGCGGGGTAGCCATTATGGGCTCTGCCAGCTGTGAAGGTGAAAATAGAGCATTGCACGCGGTGGAACTTGCGCTCACATCACCCTTACTGAATGACAACAATATCAAAGGAGCGCGGTATGTACTCCTCAATATTACCTGCGGTACCGATGATATTACCATGGATGAGTTAGGCGAAATAACTGATTTCATTCAGGATGCAGCCGGACAAACTGCCGACATTATAAAAGGCTATGGAATAGATGAAACATTAGGCGAAAAAATAAATGTTACACTTATCGCAACAGGATTCAATGCAAACCCTGTGGTTACATTCACTGAAAAGAAAGCCGAAAAAATTGTCCGCAGACTAGATGAACAAACAAACCAAGCTCCGGTTGTAAATAACCAGCCTCCAATTTTAAATACTCAGCCTCCGGTGGTAACTAAGCAAGAATCGCTTGAACCTGTTTTGAAAACAGCAGCCCACATAGAAACTCCGGCTCTTCCTTTAGCTAATATAGAGCCCAAGCAGGAAAGCGCGCAGGAACCATTCTTAAAGCCGGTTGAAGCAAAACTACCTGTTGAAACAAAAATAACCCCAATAGAAAGGGAACCTGAAATTGAGTTTGAAATTGTAAAACGAGTAACGCTGGATGACCAACCCGTAACCCCGGTAAATAGCACACCTTCTGCCCCTATTCAGCAAGCGCCAGTGCAACCGGAATTTCACTCTAAGCCTAACGAAAAGGTTGATTTGACAGATCCTGCATTTATTGAAGAACAACGCAAAAAATCTCAGGAAAGAATAGAAAAGCTGAAACAACTAAGCTATAAACTGAGAAGCCCTTCAGGAATTACCGAACTCGAAAATGAACCTGCTTATAAAAGAAGAAATGTTGACCTCGACGACCCACAGCATTCTTCTGAATCAACCCAATCGAGGTTCACACTTTCGGAAGGTGAAAATAAAAAGACAGAGTTAAAGCAGAACAACTCTTTCTTACATGATAATGTAGATTAGTAGCGGCCAGATTAGTTAGAAAGGTTTTATTGGTGTTTAATACGGCCGGCGTTCCACATAGGGCGCCGGTTTTTTTATTGTTAGTATATATAATTATATACCTCCAGAGAATAGTCACCTACTGCAAAGTTCTTTTTGTCCTGATTCCATATATATATGCTTAATTTATCCGTTGGCAATGATGCCTGTGAAATAGCGCTGATTTCATAATGCATATCTTCCCATAGACCGCTGTTTTGAGTAGGAACATCATTCAACCGGTGTGGCTCATACCTTTTTATTTCACCTTTATCCGATTCTATCTGAACTACTATATAGGCATTGAAGGAAGAATTAGGGGTTTCTTCCTTTCGCTTGAATCGTATTTTCACATACAATTCATTGGTTGGAAAGTTCAGCTGAATTTTATTATTCAGGCCGTATTCAACATTGTTAAATGAAATGGGATCATATTGCGCATAGCTGTATATTAATTTGGGGGCCTCCGTTGAATAAGGCTGCAGGTCTATACTACCCCCAAGTACATTGGCATAGGATTTATCTGTTTTTAAAAATATGTATTTGTATTTTTTAAAGGTCATTCCGCTATGAAGCATAATATTTGCCTGGTATTGATAGCAATAAACCAAGTTCAGCAGAAAGGCGCCAGCAATTAAAATAAAGGCCGCATATTTTATTTTTTTGTTGGCCAAATAGACTAAAAGAATAGTAAGCAATATGGCAAATAAGGAATAAAAATCGACGAACGTGCGTATGCCTAATCCATCATAATAGTTGTAGGACCAATAGCATGAAAAAAGATAAAAGGCAAAGGCAATGAATATTGCAAGTATTAAAAAACGGAATTTATTTTGATAAAACAAAGGAAGCAGTCCCAGTAAAATAAGGAAGCAAAGTGGCGTGTAAATAAAAAAACCGGAGTCGAACCCAAACAGCATCAACCAGGTTTGAGGATGGTTAAAGTAAAACCCACGCCCCCTAAGGCTCCACTGAATTATTTTCCCGTTTTGAACAAACCATATAATAGACTGTATGGAAGCGACCATGAAAAAAAACAAGGTCGGAATGACAAGGGTTTTCCATTGTCGGAAAAGTTTTTTTATACGGAGAAGACAATCATCGAGTGAATTGGCAAAAAATGGAACCACCATAAAAATGATAGCATTGACAGGCCTTACCAATATAATCAAGCCCAATATAATTCCGGCGAAATACAAATGCCTTTTGAAAGGTTGGTGAAAGATACGGTGTATGTAATATAAAAATGCCGTTATCAGCGCAAAGGAATAGATGTGTGACATGGAAGGCTCATCCAGCGCATAAATAATGAGATTCGTCCCGAAGAAGATCAATACAATAACAAGCGCAATAATTTTATCTTTATTGGTAAAGACAGCTAATAATTTGCGGAGATAGACCAGCCCTGTTGTAAAATAAAACAGGGCACCTATGCTAACCATAGCCTGAAAAGGTTTACTCAATCCATCGAGCGGAGCATGAGACAAATAGGCC
>Ga0302140_10000353_pt1 | contig 56711 bp, 48 predicted proteins | sample I_Bog_E1_1_FD_202095 | JGI IMG/M metagenome (GOLD analysis project Ga0302140, IMG submission 202095) | Peat permafrost microbial communities from Stordalen Mire near Abisko, Sweden - I_Bog_E1_1 | ecosystem: Environmental > Terrestrial > Soil > Wetlands > Peat | place: Sweden: Abisko, Stordalen...
TATGACGAACTGGCTGATTACGCAGACTACACGGTTCAAGGCGGCCGTGACTGGGGCGGGCGCGGTGGAGCATGCGGCTAACTGGGGCAACGACGATGAGACATGGGACGATGCGTGGTATTTGGGTGGGCAGCCTTGGGAAAATGCGGACCTCTATCAGAGCGAGGCGGCGCTGTTCCGGTTTGACAAGGTGAAGACTCCGGTACACCTGGTGCAGGGCGGGGCGGATGTGCGCGTAAGCTATCTGGAGGGAGTGACGATGGAGCGGGCTTTGGAGGCGCTGAAGATTCCGCACCGATTTTTGGTTTTCCCTGGAGAAGGGCATGGGCTGCCGAAGAATCCGTGGCATGGGTATATCAAGGTTCGGGAAGAGTTGAAGTGGCTTGAGAGTTATGTGGGGAAGCCACCTGCGGTGGGGCAGACGGCGCTTGCGCGCCAATGACGTTCGAGGTTTGAGCAACGGGCGATTGAGATTTGTGGTTTCCCACCCTTTCGACAGGATTACAAGACGCAGGTCCTTCGGCTTCGCGCTCAGGATGACAACAAGAATGGGGCACGGGACATTCGTGGATTGGTAAGAATTGGCTGGTTTGGGGTTGAGGTTTCCCTGGTCTCAAACGGGAGAACAGGGTCACCCAAGGTTTGTACTTCTAGTTAGAACAGGAAGCCGCCGCGGCTCCTCGCGCATCTTTTATTCAGGACAGAATGAACGCTGTTGATCAGGCACGACAAAACGCTTTCCAACAGACGCTGCTGAGCGCGCGGCAGACTATGCTTTGGACGGAGACGCTGAAGCTGGCGCTGGATAGCTTCAGGGCGAGCAAGACGCGGTTTGCGCTGACGGCGCTGGGCATGGTGATCGGGACTGCATCGGTGATTCTGGTGATCACGATTGGGATGACGGGGCAGCAGTTCGTGCAGGAGGAGTTGCAGAAGATTGAGACCAACTCCGTGGAGTTGGAATACTCGGGCGGCGGTGCAACGGCCGCGGAGCGCGTGCTCTACAGCGACTCACTAACGCGCGACGACGAGAAGGCGGTGCTGGCACAGTTGCCGGGAGTGATTTACTCGTCGCCGATTATTCAGATGCACGACCGGATCACTTTTCCCGGTGGGGTGACGAAGGACACGCTGGTGCTCGGCGTCAGCCCGGCTTATCAGCACATTCGCAATCTGCTGGTGCCTGTGGGGCGTTTCTTCGATGAAGAGGACGACGCGGCACACGCCGATTGCGCGGTGGTTACGGAGAAGTTTGCGCGGGATCGCTTTGGCAGCTCGGATGCTGCGGTGGGCCAGACCTTCGAGATTAGCCGCATGCCGTTCACGATCATAGGGGTATTCAAAGAGAGCGTGGACGACATGGGCAACTCCGAGATCGAAGACCAGACGGTGCTCATTCCGATGTCTGTGGCCCGCTACTTTCAGGGATCGGAAAATGTGCAGCAGATTTATTTTTCGATGCGGTCGATGGATGAGGTTCCGGATGCGGCGAAGGAAATCAAGCGGATTGTGTCGGCGCGGCATCGGCCGGATTCGGTATACAACACGCAGACGTTGAAAGAATATTTGACGATCGCGAAGAGCATTACGAGCGCTCTGACTCTGCTGCTTGTGGCGGTGGCGTGCGTAACGCTGGCGGTGGGCGGCGTGGGCATTATGAATATCATGCTGGCGGGCGTGAGGGCGCGGGTGCGCGAGATTGGCATACGCAAGGCGCTGGGGGCAACGAGGCGCGAGATCAAACTGCAGTTTCTTACCGAAGCGGTGATCATCTCGCTCACGGGGGGATTCGCGGGGACGATTGTGGGGCTGGCGTTGCCGGTGTCGGTGCGGTTGTTCACTGATTTTGCTATTCCTATTTCGCCCTGGTCGGTGGTGATTTCGCTTACTTCGGCAACCGTTGTCGGGGTCATCTTCGGGACTGTTCCGGCTACGCGCGCGGCGCAACTGGACCCGGTGGAGGCGCTGAAGTATGAGTGATCCTGAAAGCGACGAAGAGTCGGAATCAAAAGGACCGAACCTTGTGGTTATCTATAGCCTGATTGCGGTGGCGCTGGCGTTTGCGATTGGGTTTGCGATGATGATTGTGGCTCCGTTTCATCATCGGCATTAGGGATTCTCGATCAGAGTTCGAGCCGCGCCCTCCGGGGCGGCAATTTTAATTAGAATCTGTTCCCAGGATTACGTCCGCAGTTGCGGACTTCATCCTGGGCTATTCTCGTTCCCTCCCTCCGGGAGGAAAAGCGGATTGACGGAGAGGAGAATCCCTTGGCTACTCAATCTGAAAAGGCTGCTGTGTTTCAGGCGCTGCATCAACGACGGGAAGTTTTTGTTATCGCAAACCCTTGGGATGCGGGAACAGCGCGCTTGTTTGCGGGGCTTGGATTTGAAGCTCTTTCGACTACAAGTGCGGGGCTTGCGTTTGCGCTGGGGCGACGCGATGGCACGGCTAGCGTGAGTCGTGACGAGGCGCTCGCTAATGCGAGGTCGATTGTGGATGCGACTGCGCTGCCGGTTGCGGCCGATCTTGAGAATGGGTATGGGCACAGTCCTGAAGCGGCTGCGGAGACGATTCGCCTGGCTGCGGAGGTGGCTGGATTGGTGGGTGGGTCGATTGAGGACGCGACGGGCGATCCGGCTCATCCGATCTATGACTTCGAACATGCGGTGGAGCGGATCGCCGCTGCTGCGGCTGCTGCGCGGGCGCTTCCCTTCCCGTTCATGCTGGTTGCGCGTGCGGAGAACTATCTCCACGGGCGGGCGGACCTGGATGAAACGATTCGCAGGCTGCAGGCGTTTGAGACTGCGGGTGCGGAGGTTTTGTATGCGCCGGGAATCACGCGGGCGGAGGATATTCGGACTGTTTGTGACTCGGTGAGCAAGCCGGTGAATGTGTTGATGGGGTTGAAGGGCGCGCCGCTGCTTTCGGTCAAGGAGCTTGGGGAGTTGGGAGTGCGGCGGATCAGCCTTGGGTCGGGTTTTACGCGGGCGGCGATGACAGCTTGTTACAAGGCTGCGCGCGAGGTGATGGAGGATGGGACTTTCAACTTTGCGGCGGAGACGCTTTATATGTCGGAGTTGGTGGATTTGTTTGGGTGAGGTCTTTGTGATGAACCGGCTTGTTGATGGTTGGGGCTTCCCGCCCTTGCGATAAAAAAAATCGCAAGAACGGGGCACGGAGGAATTGCGGTGCGTCCGGCACTTCTGTCCCTCCGGGAGGTCCTGCGGGTTAGGATGGTGTGTCGTGGGAGTTGGGAGGATTTGGCTCGACTGCTCGGCTTGAGGAAGGCACGTCATGTTCACTGCTGCATCGGTTCGGAATGGACTATTGCTGATCTTATTGCTTTCTTCTGCTGCCTTGCTGGCGCAGTCTGGCGCTGCTGCATATGACGCTGTGAATCCGATCATTGGAACGGATGGGGGCGGGAACACTTTCCCGGGCGCTACGCTTCCTTTTGGCATGATGCAGTGGAGCCCGGATACAAACACGGACGCCTGGTATTACTACAAAGACAAACAGATCACAGGATTTGGGCTTACGCATGTGAGCGGCGCGGGATGCCCGCTTTATGGGGACTTCGCGGTGCTGCCGACTTCGCGCGAGCTTTCTTTGAGTCCTGGGTCTGGGTTTGCTCCGTACAATGCGGACTTCGATCATAGCAAGGAAGAGGCGCATCCGGGCTACTACGCTGTGACGCTTGTGAATGGCGTGCGGGTGGAGATTACGGTTGGCGAGCGGTCAGGGATTGCGCGATTTATTTTTCCTGAGGGTACGCAGGCGCGGCTGCTGGTGAATGCTGGGTCGAGCGCGAATACATTGGCAGGTAAAGAGCCGATGCGGCCGGATCAGGCAGTCTATCAAAATCAGATTGAGTTGAAAGGCGGCGATTCGTTCGCGGGCTCGACTGCGGCTGGCGGATTCTGCTCATCGGATTCGCATTACAAGCTCTATGTGACGGGCCAGTTTAACAAGCCTTATAAGACTTCGAAATTGTGGCAGGACGAGTCGATTCTCGCCAGCGGAAAAACGGCGCAGGGGAAGCATACGGGAGCCTGGCTCGACTTTGGCAACGAGCATGAAGTGGTGCTGAAAGTCGGCATTTCGTTTGTGAACGCGGAGGGTGCGGAGGGTAATCTGCGACAGGAAATTCCGGGATGGGATTTCGAGGAAGTGCATTCAACGGCGAAGCAGATATGGAGCCAACTGCTGGATCGCATTGCGGTGGAAGGCGGGACAGCTGATCAGCGAACGATTTTTTATACGGGCGTTTATCATTCGCTGCTGTCGCCTACGGTGTTCAGCGATGAGGACCACAATTACACGGGGTTCGATGGCGTGGTGCGGTCGCTGGCGGGGACGAAGCAGGGGGCGCAGTACGCGAACTTTTCTGATTGGGATATTTATCGGAACACGGTGCAGTTTCAGGCACTGCTTGATTCGGCGCGCGAATCGGACATGATGCAGTCGCTGGTGAACGATGCGGTGCAGAGTGGATGGTATCCGCGCTGGGAGGCGGCTAACGATGTGACGTATGTGATGGGCGGGGATTCACCGGTTGTTCTTCTGGCGTCGTCGTATGCATTTGGGGCGCACAATTTCGATGTGGAGACAGCGCTCAAGTACATGGCGAAGGCGGGGACACAACCGGGGCCGGGGCCGCATCATAACTCTGAGCGGCCATTTTTGCAGGAGTATTTGAAGCTTGGCTATGTTCCGAATGAAAAAGACGAAATTTCGGCTTCGCGCACGCTGGAGTATGCGAGTGACGACTTTGCTGTTGCGCAATTTGCGAAAAGCATTGGGCATATATCTGAGTACAAATCTTTTCTCAAACAATCGGAGAGTTGGAAGAATCTGCTTGATCCGGAGACGGGATGGATTCGGCCGCGCAATAGCGATGGAAGCTGGCTGCCTGGGTTTGACGCGGAACGTTCTCTGCCGAAGCGCGTGTGGAATAACCAGGTAAGCAACGATCAGAAGGGATTCGAGGAAGGCAATACTTACCAGTACAGCTTCATGATTCCGTTTGATTATCCGGCGCTTTTTGCGGGGATTGGCGGGAGCGATAATGTGACGCCGCGGCTGGACAAATTCTTTCTCAAGCTGCGGTGTTGGGGGGAGCCTTGCTACAACATCGAGAATGAGCCGGATTTTGTTGTGCCGTATGCTTATGTGTTTGCGGGGCAGCCCTGGAAGACGCAGGAAGTGGTGACGCGGATCGGCAAAGAGGTGTTCAAGACTACGCCGGATGGGATTCCTGGGAATGACGATTTAGGGGCGACTTCAGGGGTTTATGTGTGGAATGCGCTGGGGTTTTATCCGGCTGTGCCTGGGGTGGGTGGGGTGGTTTTGGGGACTCCGATGTTCGATAAGGCTACGCTACGACTGGCTGGGGGCCGGACGCTGGTTGTGAGCCGGCATGGGAGCGGGATCTATGTGCAAAGAGTGGCGCTGGACGGGGTGGAGTATGGGAAGTCGTGGCTGCCGATTGCGAAGCTTCATGCTGGGGTGAATCGGCTGGATTTTACTGTGGGGCCGGCGCCGAATATGGTTTGGGGGACGAGGGTTGGGGATCGGCCGCCGGCGTTCAGGTAGAGGGACGACTGGCGGGACAGTAAGGTAAGGAGTAGAGTTGAGGAGGTAAGGAGTTGCAGCGATGGCTACCGCGACAAAGGCTCTCACTCCGCAAGTTGTTCGCGCAAAGGTGACCAGCAAGGGTCAGGTCACGATTCCGGTGGAAGTCCGCAAGGCTCTGGGGGTCAAGTCTGGGGACAGGCTGCGCTTTGAGGCCCAGGAGGGCGGGTTTCGGGTGGTGCGGGACATGGAGGAGAACCCGTTCGAGAAATGGCGGGGGATCGGGATTCCTGGAGTCGAACCGGGTGTAAAGGGCGTGAGGGACTATTTGCGAGAACTCCGAGGCTACGATGAGTTCGACGACGACCTCGCTTGACACCAACGTTCTGGTGTACCTGCTGAATGAGGATGCGGCACTCAATCGGCGCGCCTTGGCGGCGATCAATAATTCCAGAAAAGCAGGCAGGCTGGTGGTTTCGGGGCCGGTTTATGCCGAATTGCTTGGCCTTCCCACCAGGATCCAGCCGATTCTGGACGAGTTCTTTACCGTGGGCGGGATTGAGGTTGACTGGCGTTTCGACGAAGCAATCTGGCGCGCGGCGGGAGTCGCTTATCAAGGCTATTCGGAGCGGCGAGTTGCACATACCGGCAAGTTGCCCCGCCGGATATTGGCGGACTTTCTGATCGGAGCGCACTCACTGGTGCGCGGTTTCACCCTTCTCACCACGGATTCCGGGCATTATGCAGCCGCTTTTCCGACACTGGCAATCATGGCTGTGTAATTCGTGCTCAAGCCGGCGCGCCTCCCCGGTCGGCGATCAGGACTGGGATGCCGCCGAATATGGGGTAGGCGCGGGAGCAATTCAGGCATAGCAGGGTTTCTGTCTCCAGGCAGAGATTGCCGAGGCAGGCGGGGCAGGCTAGCTGGTCTAGCATTTCGAGGATTTTGGCGTCGAAGGACGGATTGCGGGTTGGGTTGGTGGGCATCTTGGGCGCTACTGGATGCTGGCTTCGGGGGCGGGGTCGGAAGTGACGGCGGAGCTTACGGCACGCTTGGGGACTTTGGCGAATTCCTGCTCGATGCTGGCGTTGGTGCCGGCTACGGCGGACTCGTAGGCTACGCGGATGCCGTTGAAGATGGCGCGGTCGTTGGAAGAGCCGTGGCCGATGATGCAGACGCCGCGAACACCCAGGAGCGGAGCGCCACCGTATTCGCGGTAGTCGAGGCGGCGGCGGAATTCGTTAAAGGCGCGGCGGGATAGGAGCGCGCCTACCTGGGCCGTGACGGTGCGGGTCAGCGACTCGCGGAGCACGTCGCGGACGAAGCGGCCTACGCCTTCGCTGGTCTTGAGCGCTACGTTGCCGACAAAGCCGTCGCAGACGATGACGTCGGCGAGACCGCTGAAGATGTCTCGACCTTCTACGTTGCCGATGAAGCGGATGGGAAGCGCTTTGAGCAGCGGAAAGGCTTCGCGGGTGAGGTCGTTGCCCTTGGTTTCTTCTTCTCCGATGGAGAGGAGGCCGACGCGGGGCTGGCTGATCTTGAGGACGCTGCGGGCGTAGATTTCACCCATGACCGCGAATTGAGCGAGATTGTGTGGTTTGCAGTCGACGTTGGCGCCTACGTCGAGGAGAACGCAGGGGTTGCCGGTAGAACTTGGCATGGGGGTTGCAAGGGCGGGACGATCGACGCCGGGAAGCGCGCCTAGCACCATTTTGGCTGTGGCCATGGCTGCGCCGGTGTTGCCGGCGGTTACAAATCCTGCTGCTTTGCCTTCGCGGACCAGCTTGAGGCCGACGCGCATGGAGCTGTCTTTTTTGGAGCGAACGGCGTGGGCGGCCTTCTCTTCCATGCCGATGCGTTCAGAGGCATGGTGGATGACGATGGGCAGGTCTTCGTTCTCGAGGATTTCGTCGAGGAGATCACGCAGCTCCGCCTCCGGCCCAACGAGGTGGACACGGACGGGCAGACTGCGGCAGGCGAGGATTGCGCCTCGAATCTCCGGCTCTGGAGCTTTGTCGGAACCTACGGCGTCAAGAACGATGTCTGTGAGCATAGGTGGATCAGACTACTTGGCTGCTTCCTTAATGTCCAGAACGGCACGGCCCTTGTAGGCGCCGCACTTGGGGCAGGCGCGATGAGGGAGCTTCTTTTCGTGGCAGTTGGGGCACTCGGAGACGCCGACGGCGGTGAGGAAGTCGTGGGAGCGGCGAAGGGCGGTACGGCGCGTGGAGTGGCGCCTTTTCGGATTAGGCATGACAAAATTCCTTTCGTGTTTCCGGCCGCTGCAACGTCATATCGTGGACGCTCTGGCTACGGCGGAACACCCTCAATCTTTTGGGGTTACGTTCAGGACTTGATCCGGCCGCGGAGCCCAGCGAGCGCTTCCCAGCGGGGGTCCTGAGGGCCCTCATCGCAGGTACATGCTGTGCTGTTGCGATTCTCACCGCAGCGCGGGCAAAGTCCCTTGCAGTCAGGCTTGCACAGGGTCCTGACCGGCAGGGACAAAAGCACCTGCTCACGCAGCACATCTTCAAGCAACAGACTGTCTTTTAAATAATAACCGATTTCTGTTTCCGGCGCTGTAATTGAGCGTTCGAGGGGCTCGGAATCTGCTTCGGCGGGGCGGAAGATGAGGTCGAACTCGGCGGAGAGAGGGATTTCGACCGGCTCGACGCAGCGGGCGCAGGGGACCTGGAACTTGCCGGAAAAGCTGCCTTTGAGGCGGATGTCGGCGACTATGTCTTTGGGGCCGCGGTGTTCATGGAGGACTTCTACGTGGCCGGCGGTGGCCAGATTTCCTACCTGCTCGGCTTCTTCGCCTAGATCGACGGCGCCTGGAGGCAGCTCCAGGTCAAAGTCGATTGGTTCCCTCTCCAGCTCTACTACTTTGAATTCCATGTTATGAGCGTACGGCGCGGGGGGTGCCGAGTCAATGCGAAGGTCGGCGAACACGTTCGGGTTCTCTGGTTTGATTCGTCGGTACTTGTGCAATTCAAACATTTACCCACGGAATTCAGGGTCGCTCTCGTCCAGCATTGCGGGTGCATCAAACATTTCCTCAAGGTCTCGAATCGGCGGCTCTCTTCCCCTGCGCTTGCAAGCGATGCATCACTTCCCAGATTTGGTGCAGTGAATCCACATAATCGTGAGCCATCTTCTTCGCGCGGGCGAATCTGCTCGCTTCGTTCTTGAAATTGGACCAAGTCTGCTCCGCTGCCGTCTCTGTCAATGCACCGACCCAAGCGACTTTTGACACAATGATCCGATACTTGTAATCCCGTCCGTCCCAGCTAAGGATTTCGGCCTTGCCCAATTCAGAGTCCGGGAAACGGTCCTTCAGGCTGACAAGGTGCTCATGCAGTCTTGCCCTTACCATCACTTTGTCGGGGTCGATTGTACCGTCTGTCTTGCTGGCACATGCGATTGAGAAGAAACCGTATCTGGTGAAAATCCACATTTATCATCCCTTTCGAGCATCGCCGAGTGCTCCTGAGTGCAGTATAGGGGAACCAATCTGCGCGGTTTCTTAGTGTGCAAGTTGGGCGAGGCGCGATAAGCTCTTGGCCTTGGAACGAACGCACAGAGATCGCCGTCGGATGCAACAGGGCGCACATTATGTGGGCACCGAAAGTACAAAACGGAAGCTCCAGCTTTGACCTGGCAGACACGTCAGTGATACAAAGGCTCGCATGCCGATCTTCGAAATAACGCACGACGCAGTTTCTCCTATATCGGAAACGACGTTTGCCGGAGAAAAAATCACTGAGCGCTATGACTTACAGAGAATCTTGCAAAATAGCATCAGCGCAATTGCACCAGATTGCTATGTCCTCAGGGACGAGTATGGCGATTGGGCTGATTCCAATCGACGAATTGACCTGCTGTGCATAGATTCGGACGCGAATCTTGTTGTTGTGGAATTGAAGCGAACGGAAGATGCAGGCCACGCCGACCTTCAAGCCATTCGTTACGCAGCGATGATTCACCTCATGACCTTCAAAGACGCAGTCAATGCACACGCTGCCTACCTAAAGAAGAATGCTGACGAAGCGGAACAGGCGATTCTTCACTTCCTCAAGTGGGCAACCCCACAGGAGGAGGAATTTGCGCAAGATGTTCGTATCATCCTTGTTTCCGCCGAATTCTCGAAGGAAGTGACGAGCACGGCGATCTGGCTGAGAAAGAAAAAATTGGATGTGCGCTGCGTGCGAATAAAACCCTACAAATATGAGGGGCATGTACTCATGGATATTCAGCAAATAGTACCTCTGCCTGAGGAAGCCGATTACCAAGTTCAGCTCAGGAAGAAGGAGGAAGAGGAGCGCCAATTTAGAGACTCCAAAAAGAAGAATTCGAACTTCCTCTTCTCGATGGTGGACATTAAACCGGGCACGATTCTTGTTCATACCCATGATTCAAACGCAACATGCGAGGTCTTTGACGACAGGCTCGTGAAATTCCGGGGGGAAGAGAAGCCCATGTCATTGAGCAAATCCGCGGGAATTGTACTTCAGGAACACAACTTGAACGGAAATGTCGCTGGCACCAATTATTGGACGTTTAATGGGAAGACACTTTCATTTTGGCGTGATGCAGCCGATAAAGCGAAAATGAGCTGACATGTGCGCGGAATCCAGAACGGCATTTGTTTGACAACTTAGAGTTAGGAAAAATCGAAATGGTTGAGCAGGATGTAATCGAGGAGTGGTGGGAGCGGCTCGAATTCGAGGAACGCCTGGGTCTTCTCTACTATTCGGACATGGTGGAACTAAAGGTTGGGGCCGGATTCGTCGCCAAGGCTCCCTACGTGTCACTGCGGAGGGAGATTCAGGAAGTCATAGAGAAAGCCTTTCTCGAAGGACGAGACGCAAATGGATTCTGGTTCGGGATCACTTGGATTCTTGATTGCCCGCTATGCCACCAACAAAGCACCGAAAAAGGATCGCTTCGGTTTCAATCTGAATCCCCCCAAGAGTTAGGGGCCTACTTAGCAAAGCAAGGCGCCGCTTGCATGAATTGCGGGAAAGTGCCGTCCCAGGGGGTAAATGTTCAGGTTGAGGTGAAGAAGGCCCCGCTGGCTGTATTGAGGGAATTGGGATATGCCGCACCAGAAGCGGACCGCCCTTCTACAGGAACGCGTTATCTCGAAGCCTGGATAAAGGCGAAACAGCTAGAGTCTTTATCGAGCAGCTCGACCTTACAGTAGAGGCTTTGGACGGCGACTTCAGTCTTGTTTTCGCAACAGATATGCTACGGCAAGTTGACAGTTGAGGTTTCCCACCCTTTCGACAGAAAAAAGTCGAAAGAATGGGGCACGGGGCATTTGTGGCGAATCTCGGCGGCGTTCATTGGAGATGTGACTCGCCAACGCAAGTCGTGATGCTCGGGAGGCTAGTTGTATCTGGCCGCAGAGGGGTGCAGGTAGTGGCTGGCGAAGTTTAGGAAGGTCTCCCAGTTGGGGGCGGGGGTGTGTCCTCCGGAGTGTTGGCGGAAGGCTATGTCTCCGTCGATGAGGGGGGTTTCGATGGGGGGAAATTCGGTGGCGCCCAGGTCTTTTTTGCCGAGGAGCTTGTAGACGGGTCCTGCTCCGGCGGCGGCGAGGAACATGCCTTTGGCGTCAGCCCAGCCGTCTCCGTTGGTAGCTCCGGCGCCGATAAAGACGGGGCGGGGAGCACAGAGGGCTATGAGTTCATGCTGATCAATCGGTAGGTCGCCGGGGGTGAGCGGGCCTGCATATTTGATGAAATTGCCGGCCATCCAATGGTATTCCTGAGAACCGGCGACATTGGCTAGCTGCTCGCCGAAGATGTGCCGGAAGAGCTTGGCGCCGCCTTCTCCTGAGGAGCTGACGTAGGCGATGGCGAGACGGGGCTCATAGGCCATGGTAACCAATGTGGCTTTGCCATAGCGGGAGTGGCCTTCGAGTGCGATCTGCTTTGCGTCGACGGATTTGTCGGTTTCGAAGTAGTCGATGGCACGGCTTGCACCCCAGGCCCAGGCACGCAGGGCGCCCCAGTCGTCGGGCTTGCGGGGATTGCCCTTGTTCATGAGGCCGATGATGCCTTCGGTAAGGCCTGCGCCGTTATCGGCCTGATAGCTGGTGGGGATGAGTTCAGCATAGCCCCAGCCTTTGGCGAGGACCTGCTGCTGCCAGGTTGGGCCGTCGCCAGGCTTGGGAGCGAACTGCGGGAAGCGTTTGGCCATTTGCTCCATGAATTCGCGGCTGAATCCGAATTCCATGACGACGGGCACGGGGCCTGTGGCATTGGCAGGAGTGCTGAGGGTCAGATCGATGTCGACCTTGATGGTGGGGGCAATGGAGTTATCTACGTGGCCGAGGAGCTTTTTGGTGATTATGGCTATTTCGCCGTTCTTTTCATGGGTAGTGCTTACTACTTCCCAAGTGACTTTGGGCAGGTTGGCGGGGACGCGGCCGTAGATTTCGCGATCGAAGTCTTCGACGATTTCTGGACGGCGTTTGGACCACCAGATCTTGGCGGATGTGACGGGCTTGCCATCTTTGAGAAGGAGCGGATTGGGGAGGTTGGAGTAGACGTCGGCTTTAGATTCGTCGTAGTTGGCGGCGTTGGGAGATTTTGCATCTCCGTCGGCACCGCGGCGGAGTTCGTTGATGCCCAGCAGGTCCATCATGCGCTGATGGTCTTTCTCGGTGGCGGCCTGGGTGGCGAGCATTTCCGGAGTGGGCGTGAAGCGGGGCGGGGCGGGAGCTGATTGTGGGGGTGCGGCGGGCGCGGTTGCGATCGGAGACTGCGAGGATGGCGGGATTTGCGCGAACAGCGATTCCGACAACGGGCAAACAAGGACTGCGAGAAGGAACGCATCGAGTTTATACCGTGCGATCCGCCAGGACTTGAACATGAGCAACCTCAATTCGAGAGCGCACCTTGGTGGGAGCGCGGGCGGACCCAAGAATATCGATTAAGCCGGAATTCATCAAGCGGGAAAGGCTGACTGGGAGCTCTGTTGGCAGGATGGGGTAGCTCCGCAAGGGGTCGGAATGGAAACGGAAAGATTCAAGTTCATCAGGAATGCGCCGATGAAACCAGAGAACCGCCCAAGAAAGGGTCACCGGCATGCAATGGCTCCGCAATCTGTCTATTTCCCGCAAATTCACGTTTGCATTCGGCATAGTTTGCTGTCTATGCATATTGATGGGATCTTACACCTTCGTCACGTTCCGAGGCATCGCGTCAAAAAGCGTGGACACGAGTGAAAAATCCTTCCCATCCGTAATAGTCCTGGGGGAGGTACGAGCGATCGCAAACAAGATTCGCAGGGAGGACCTGGATCTTCTTCTTTGCGCCACGCCTGAATGTTCTGCCGAACACAGCGCCAAGCGGCAAAAGGATATTTCCGACCTTCAAGCCGAGGTCAAATTGTATGAGCCGAAGATAACCTACCCCGGCGAGCACGAACTCTACCTGAAGTTTTCTGCTGACATGGCGAAGTACCGTGAAATAAGCGACCGTGCCGGCGAATTTTTAAAGACCCAAAAGGTCGGCGATGCTCTGGATCTGCAAACGTCGGAGTCCACCATCGACGCGTTCAACCTGGTTCTCTCAGGGATTAACGAGGACCTCGGTTTGAATGTAAAGTTCGGCACAGAGGAAACGCGGGCTGTCTCCACCGACAGCGCACATGCCGTATTGGTTATCAGCGGTATCACCGCTCTCATCGTTTTGCTTTGCGCGGGCATTGGGATGATGCTCACACGGCTGATCGCGCCCCCGTTGCTGGCTGTCACTATCGCTTTGGAGCGGGTGGCGGAGAAAGATCTTACGGTGAGTGTTGATGAATTGAGCCAGGATGAGGTCGGCCGTCTTTCCAAGGCATTGAACACGAGCTTATCTTCCATTCGAGCTGTCATGCAGTCAGTAGCGCAGGGCGCAGGCACTCTTTCTGCCGCAACGACCGAGATAAGTACTACAGCCGTCGAGAGCGCGGGTAATGCTCGCACGCAATCGAGCAAGACCAACCAGATTGCGGCGGCAGCGCAGGAAATGACGGCTACGATCGGCGAGATAAGCCACAATGCCGAGAGCGCGGCAGGAGCGAGTCGCGAGTCGGCTGAGACGGCAACCAAGGGCGGAGCGGTGATGCAGTCAGCAGCTGCGACCATGGAGAAGATTGCCGCGGCTACGACTTCTGTGTCGGAGAAGATGGCTTCACTGGCTCATCGATCTGAAGAGATTGGCAAAGTTGTCAGCGTGATTCAGGAGATCAGCGAGCAAACCAACTTGCTGGCGCTGAATGCGGCGATTGAAGCGGCTCGCGCGGGCGAACATGGGCGCGGGTTTGCTGTGGTTGCGGGCGAGGTGCGCAGGCTGGCAGAGCGGACCAAGGGAGCAACAGAGGAGATTGCGGGAACCATTCGCAGCATTCAAGAGGAAACGCGCGACACACTGCAGGTGATGCAGGAGAGCCGCGCGGCGGTTGAGACGGGCATGAGCGAAACGGCCCACGCGCGACGGAGCCTGGAGGCGATTATCGAATCGTCGAAGCAGGTGGAGCACCAGATTCACCTGATTGCTACGGCAGCTACGGAGCAAACCGCTGCTTCAGGGGAGATATCCGAGTCTGCAGGACAGATTTCTCAACTATCCACGGAGAACACGCAGGGCGCGGAGGAACAAGTCGAGGCGCTGAAAAACCTGGCTTCGCTGGCGAATGACCTGGACGGGATGATCAGGCAGTTCCATGTTGACGATGGACAACAGTCCGGCGGAAAGATTGCCGGCAAAGGGCAGGGGGCATTCCAGCCAAAGCTGCGTCCGGCACACTATTAACTCTTTTGAAAGCGTTTTAGGGAGTCTCACAATGAAGAATTCAATTCGATGCTGCATCGTGCTTGCAGCGATGGTTTGTTTCACCGGTGCCGCCGGCTTTGCCCAGACTTCAGGGGAAGCTATTTACAAAGGAAAGTGCTTAAACTGTCACGGCCCCGCCGGATTGGCAAATTCTGGCGTTGGCAAGCTGATGAAGGTGAAGCCTGTCACCGATCCTGACGTGAGAAAGATGACCGAGATCGAGATGGTTCAGCTAACCCGCGATGGACAGGGCAAGATGCAGGCGTATAAGGGTGAACTGACTGACGCGCAAACGAAAGCTACGGTAGACTACTTTCGCACCTTCCTCAAGTAGGTAGCCGCGGTTCCCATTCCCTGCAAACGCTGGGCGTCCCACCAATTTCTCGGCCCACCGCGAAATCGGTGGGAAACCTCACGACACGAGCCTTGGGAGCGCCCACGCACGCAATTCATGCAACTTGTTTCTACGAACCGGTGCCGGGCTATGGTAGCCTCCGGTTGTAGACCATCGCCGCTCCTGTTTGAGACTCCGCGGCCCGGGTTGCATCGAACTCTTGGGGGAACACTCGCATGAGCGCCGTCAAGTATGACCTCATCGTCATTGGTTCCGGTCCTAGCGGCCAGCGGGCCGCCGTGGCCGCCTCAAAGATGAAAAAGCGGGTGGCGGTGGTGGAGGCGCGCTCGGTTGTGGGCGGCGTCTGCATCAACACGGGGACCATTCCCTCAAAGACGATGCGCGAAGCGGTAATGCATCTTTCCGGATACAACTACCGGTCGCTTTACGGGATGAATTACCGGGTAAAGGAAAAGATTTCGATGGCCGACCTGGCGTTTCGGGTTCAGGCGGTAATCAAAACCGAAGTCGATGTGACGGAGGCACAGCTTTCGCGCAACAACATTGACGTGGTTCATGGACTTGCCCGGTTCGTCGATCCGCACCAGCTTCGCGTTGAGGGACCGGGAACTGATTTCCTCCTCGAAGCGGACCGGATTATTCTTGCCGTTGGCACGAAGCCAGCCGACTCGCCCAAAGTCCCAATCAACGGACGAACTATTGTTAACAGCGACCAGATTCTGGCATTGCCGGAGTTACCTCGCTCGCTGCTAGTCGTTGGCGGCGGCGTAATCGGCGTGGAATACACATGTATGTTTGCAGTGCTGGGCGTGCGGGTAACACTGATTGAAAAGCGGGACAGGCTGCTGGAGTTCGCGGACCGGGAGATTATCGAAGCACTCAGCTATCATCTGCGCGACAGCCGGGTGACGATGCGGCTTGGTGAAGGCGTTCAGACTGTGGAAGAACTGCCTGACGGGACCGTGGTGGCGAACCTTGAAAGCAAGAAAAAGGTATCTGGCGATGCTCTGCTGTACGCGGTTGGGCGGCAGGGCGCGGTGGACGATCTAAACCTGGCCGCGGCGGGCCTGGAGGCAGATAATCGCGGCCGTATCCCGGTGGACGAGCACTTTCAGACGAGCGTGCCGCACATTTTCGCGGTTGGTGACGTGGTTGGATTTCCGTCGCTTGCATCGGTGTCAATGGAGCAGGGTCGGATTGCCGCGGCGCGTGCGTTCAATGACCAGGCGGCAAGCTCGAATCCTAGTTTTTATCCATACGGAATTTATACGATTCCGGAGATCAGCTTCATCGGCAAGACCGAGGAGCAGCTGACCGACGAGGACGTTCCGTATGAGGTGGGCATGGCCTATTATCGGGAGACGGCTCGCGGGCAGATCCGCGGAGACACCACGGGACGATTGAAGCTCGTTTTCCATCGAGATACGCGGAAGGTGCTTGGCGTTCATATCATCGGCGAAGGCGCAGCAGAGTTGGTCCATATAGGGCAAGCAGTGATGATTCTGGGCGGGACGGTGGACTACTTCATTGATACCGTGTTTAACTACCCCACGCTGGCCGAGTGTTACAAGGCTGCCGCGTTCAATGGTGTTGGCCGTCTCAACCGCTACCAGTCGGGGTAGGAAGGGTCGAAATACGTTCGATAGGGAGATCAGATCTCTGAGTTTAAGCACGGATTCCCTCAGGGGCTAAAGCCCAGCAAATTTGGGACTCCCTTGTGGCACGGCTAAAGCCATGCCCTTTCAAAACAGCGAGCCGCCGACTTAGTCAGAGGTTCCTGAAGTGATATGATCCGGGTCGCTGGAATTCGCATCAAAAGCGTGTGCGCAGGTCGATGCGAACGGGTTACCCAGGGAGGGTCCAATGACAACCGCCATCGGCGTTGTAATTACTGAACATATTGTTGCCGGCCGGCTTGAGGACCAGCGCCTCACGGGGACCACGATTCGCTATCCGGCCAACAAGGACGAGCTGGACGCGCTAGCCGCCATTCCCGGAAGCGAGCTCGTGGAGTTGCTGGCGTCGGAGATTGCAACCTTGGCCAAGCGCGAGTCTGCGCCGGTGGACGCAATTGGCGTGGCTGTCCCAGGCATTATCCGTCATGGGGTGGTGGAGGACTCGCCGAACCTGACGCAGATAAAAGGGATGCGCCTGGCTGACGAACTGACGCGTGCACTGTCGGCACGCGATATCACCGCGCCGGTGCACATTGCCAACGACGCTGACGCGATCGCCGCCGGAGTAGCTGCTACGCGCGGCCAATTAAACAAGCTTACTCGCGTATGGACGATCGGCAACGGCATCGGCTACGGACGCTGGCCTTATGTGGAAGGGGTCTGGGAGGGTGGACACGTCACGGTCACGCTCGATCCCAAGGAGAAATTCTGCGGCTGCGGCGGTGTAGGACACCTTGAAGGGATTATGGGATATCGGGCAATGCGGATGAGGTTCCTTGATTTGGAGCCGGAAGAGATATTTGCCCAGGCTAAGCAAGGGGATCAGCGATGCCGCGACTTTGTCGAGCTTTGGCATCGGGCTTTGGCCGCGGCAACAGCATCGTTCATCCATCTGGCTGGGCCGGGACGGTTCTACTTCACGGGGCATAACGTCCGCTTCCTTGAACTGACTGTCCTGCGGCCGCTGATCGAGTCGATGGTGAAGATGAGCACGCTGCAAAGCTTCTCGCTGGAGATTCTGCCGGAGGACGATCAGACGGCTTTGCTTGGGGCAGGGGTTTCGGCGGTGCGGGCTTTGGCGTCGTAGGAATTGGGGTTGAATAGTATGCCTGCCGGCTAAGCCTTGAGTTGTGCAAACGAGGTAGAGACGGTCGCCGAAACTTGAGCGCATCCCGGCAAGCTGACACTCAGAGATTTGCGGGTGAGGGCGTTGATGTTAGAGCGCCGATGACGGGGCCGGATTCGTGACGAACATCGGAGCGATCCGATGCTCGCGCTTTGGATGTCGAATCAAGGCCGGGCAAGCATTCGGGCGGGGCTGGTTTGCATTCGTTTTGGCTCATAACCGAGTCTTGAGTTGCCTTGTTCTGCGACTCGAACAAACGGAGCGCCTCAGCGGTAAGCGGTCTGCTATAGTACCAGCCTTGCGCCCGGAGATTTTTGTCGCTAGCTGCGAGATAATTTCTTTGGGCTTCGGTCTCCACTCCCTCTACAACTATTTCCAATCCGAGGGAACTCGCCATTTCCACCATTTGCGAAAGGATTGGGGCAATCATCGCATCGGTTCCGATGGTACGGGTAAATGCCTGGTCAATCTTGATGGCGTTCACGCTGAGTTGGTCTATATAGGAGAGGCTGGAGAAGCCAATACCAAAATCATCAATATGGACTTTGTAGCCCACCGTTTTGAGGCGTTGAATGGCATCGCGTACAAATGTCAGGTCGGCGGTTGAGCGCTCGGTCAATTCGAGGGCAATTTGGCCGGGATGAATTCCAGCGAGATGTACTTGATCTCTGAGCTGTTCGACGAGGCGTTCATCGCCCAGGTCGGATGCAGCAATGTTGATGCTGAGTGTGAAACTTTCACTGTTGCGCATCAGTTGCGCGAGGTCGTTGGTTGCATGACGCACCACGAAGGCTGTGACTTCGTTGATGAAGCCTCTTTCTTCGGCAATGGGAATGAATACATCCGGAGGAATTGAGGCGCCATTGTGATCTTTCCATCGAAGTAATGCTTCCGCACCGATGCATCGTCCTGTTCCAACATCGAGGATGGGTTGGTAGACCAGTTGCAGTGACGATGAGTTTTTCCGAACCGCGCGTAGAAGTTGGTAGCCCAGGCCACTCGCTCTCCAATAGAGAAGGGAAAGTACCAGCGCAAAGCTGAGGCCGGCGAAACCACCCATTGCGGAGTAAGCGATTTGCGTCGATATTGACGAACGCCAGACATCTGGCAGGCGCTCTGCCGTCACGGCACAAACAGAATGGCTGGCAGAGCAGATTTTTCTGTAAATGGTGCCTCGGAAAATCTGCGAATCTTGTGACAGCACCCATGCAGGTCCAATCTCGAGGGTGGATCCAGCAATCTGAGTGACCTGCCCTAGTTCGCGATTGAATGCAACAAGCATGTAATCAATGTTGGGCCGATCCCAGTCGCCAAAGGCATTCGAATTCAAGACCACATCGACATCGCCAGCTTCGACTATGGTCGCATTGCCTCCCCCTTTGGCATCGATCAGCACGGGGACATGGGTGTAAACATTGGCTCCGCTGTCGAGTACGAGGGAGGGTTTTCCTTCAAAATACGGGTGCGCCAAGCGTCCGAGAATTGCCGAGCAATAGAGTTTGCCGTCATGGGTTCGTCCAATGTCTTTAATGTGGACGGAGCGAAATATCTGGGCCTGCAATTCGGCAAGGTCCTGATTCGAACATACAGGGATTGTGGACGCGTTCATCTTGACAAAGATTGAGTTGGTCTCTTCGCTCAAGATGTCTGAGCTACGGTTTAATTCTTGTGCGTAAACGGACAGGGCAGCATTGGCTGTTCGCAGCAGGATGGCTCGCCCGAGCCAGAAGCCGCCCAGGGATCCAAAGATCGAGCCCAGGATTGCGAGGGCAATAATGCGAAGACGCGCGTTGGTCCATATTCGCATCATATTGTTCGAAGTGGCGGCCAATTCATAACCCAGGACAATATGGCTGGTTGAGGTTCGGATCGAGGAAAGTGACACATGGAAGAGACAAGCGGGCCGGCGAAACGCGCAATGGATCTGGCCTAAGCGAATGATTGCCTGTTTTCAAGCGCAATTGGCCTATCTTTCCAGTGTTTTCAGCACACTTCTATAGATTCGCGACCGGCACACGTCGAACGTTTGATGGGTTCTGGAATTTCCCGTTTGTGCAAGTACACCTCTTCTATCGGCGATGAAGATGAACTCTTGAGGAACATCGGCGGCATCAGGTGACGATAGTTTGATTCACATCTTCGTTCGGTGAAGCTTAAGGTCATTGGATTCGCCGGAAGCAGAACCTCAAGCAATGAAGTTAGTCAAATGCAGGTTCTTCGACTATGCTCAAGGCGGCCTTTTGACTCCGATGAAGTTCACTCCTGTATTAAGGAACGGGGCGGTCGAGAATTGAGACCTCCTACGCCCGCGACAGGAACGGAAACGTCGTGCCCAGAGGGCTCTGGGATGGGGCACTCAGGTTCTTTTTGGTGTCCACGGATGGCTAATTGCTCAATTCGCTTTGGCGGGGACGGGACGGGCAAGGACAACCTGCTGCTGATCGGCAACGGCCAGCTTCTGATAGAAGTCGTGCAGGTTCCCGTATTCTTTGGGATCGAGAACGGTGTAGTTGCTTGACAGGCTGCGGGATATGTCCACGCCATCAGCTTCTGTGGTTGTTGAGATTGCGAAATTGGCGTGGTCTGCCCATGCGATGTTGGTTGTCTGGGGACTGCTTTCCATTTTGTATCCAGGAGGAAGGCGGTAGGTTACATCGTCGCTTTCGCTCTTGGCGTAGAGGACGTCTATGGGAGTGGTGCGCTTGTCCTGCGCAACAAACGGGTGCTTGGCCTTCGACTGGAAAAAGAGGCCGGGCAGAAACATATGTCGGCCGGTGATTGTTCCAACGCTTCCGCTGACGCGAACGATTCCTAGAAGATTTGCGTTGTAGTCATCGAGTCCGATGAAGTGGTCGAAGTCTACTTGGACGCCATCGGGAATGTAGGTCTTCATCCACTCGTTGAACTGCTTTTTTACTTCTTCCTCGTCGTTTCCGATGGCAATCTGACGCCAGTGAAGGGCATATTGACCGCCCATTACGATGCGAACGGTTCCTTGCAGGGTTCCTGTTTCGTCGATGGTGAGATATGCAATTCGATCGAGGGAGGAGGATTTGGAACTTCCGGATGGGGTGTGGGCGATGGTTACCGCTTTGTCGTTGAGACGGAAGCCGGAGGCGAGCATGTGTCTCCAACTCAGCATGCCGAAGGGGCACATTTTTGAGCCGGGGTCGAGATAGATCTCTTTTCCATCAAGCTGGCCGACGGCGATGTAGTCATCCAACTGGCGAGAGGTAAGCAGGCCGATGTCAAATAGCGCCCGGGCGCGGTCGACGACTTTCATGGGCTGGACGTTGAGGCCTGCGGATCGGCAAAGAGCTACATAAAGGAGGGCGAGTTCGTCGGATGTTCCGCTCTGATCTCTCCAGACATCCTGGGCGTTATGAATGTCTTTGATCTTTTCCTTCTTGCGCTCTATCGCGGCCTTTTCGCGGGTGAAATCGGTATTCTCCAACTTCATGACGGCGGCGTAGATTTTTTGAGCTTTCTGGGTTTCGGTATCGCCTGCGGCAACCATCTGCGCGGATGCGGTTTTCAACGAGCCGGTGGGCCTGGTGAAATCGCGAACGAAATCATCCCATGTCTTTTCGGCTTTATCCCAGAATTGCTGGCTGGTGGAGAAGTTGGAGTAGAAGAACGAGACGCGCCATTTGAAGGTATTGAGCGGGGGCATCCAGTCTTCATCGGGAAGTGCGGGCACATCTGTTAGGTCGAGGGTGTAATTTCCTTTGTCGTGGAGCACTTTCGCATCGCTTCCAATGCGGGAGACGACGCTGATTGGATAGTCGCTGAGGCGCTTGTATGCGTAGTGCGCTTTATGAACGAATTGCTGTTGCTGAATCATCCAGGTGGGATCGTCCACATAATCGGAGTGCCGGACGGTGATGCGGTATTCGAGGATGCTGCCTACTTCGGCGCTGGGCAGCGTAAAGACCATCTTGTTGCGTTGGTATCCCTTGGATTTGAGATCGGCAAGGTCCGAAGCCTTATCCGAGAGGGGAATGATGGTTCCGTCGGCGTGAATGGTGCGGCCCTGAATTTCGACTTTATCGGTGGCGGGTTCGTATGGCATGTCGACGGTCGCCATTTCCTTGCCTAATTCAGTGAGGATCTTAACGCGCTCGTAGAAGGTTCTGGACTTGCTTGCCTGGTCGGTCACATCCTCACGGTAGAGGTAGACCGAAGCGGCTCCGGGCGCTTTTGGATCGGCCGTCATCTGGAGTTCATCTTTGGTGGGGTCTTGAAACTGGGCGAGGAGCGAACATGGAGGGCGAATAACGATAAACAAGAGAGCGGCTAATCCTGGGAAGATGAAGCGTCGCATGTACAACGTCCCTCAAGCTTGGAGCAAATTGGGTTTCATCCTGTATATCATCGAAGGGCTTGGATTTGGGATGGTACGGATGGGGCAGTGGCGTAAGGCGCAGAGGGTTGTCAAACCCAGTTTTCGATTTTCAGGCCATGAACGCGGCTGAATTCTCGCGTGTTATTGGTCACGAGTACTAGTCCGAGGCTGCGGGCGTGCGCGGCGATCAGTAAGTCATTCGCTCCGATGAGGCTCGGGGTGACAAGGTTTTTGTTGATTTGAACTTTGGAGGCGGAATACTACGCTCTGCGGATGTAGGTGCGGGAGAGGTGGTCGTGCCAGCAGAGGTGCTTCTCGTCGAAAATTGCCCAGGCGGCGCCGAGTCCAAGAGGGGCAACGGAAAGCAGGAGGACCGGAATGCGGATAAGCCTTTGGAAGCGGGTGGACTCTTCGCCGGCGAAGGTGCAGATTTCGAGGCTGGCATACTTCATGCCGGGCGTGGCCTTGGCGAGGGCGAAGAAGAAGGCGAAGTAGAGCACGCCGATGAGCGGGAGGGTAGCGACTGTTCCGAGTTCGACTAATTTGAGGGAATGCAAGGTCATTCCATTGAGGGAGGCCACCATTGCGGAGGCCAGGAACGAGGTAGTGATCAGGGAGAAGTCCACGATGGAGGCCAGGAGACGACGGTTGATCGCGGCGGTTTGTATGGGCAAAGTGTCCGAAATTGACTGTGCCGTTTCAACCACCGCGGCGGCGGGCGCATCGCTAACAATTTCGCGCTCCGGCTCCGCGTCGAGCTCCAAACCGGACCACTTGGCGCGGGAATGCTCAGGGCCAGATAATTCGCGGCCGGATGGATCGGCGCCGATCCAGGTTGCTGCATTTGCTTCGGGTGCGGAGATGGTGGCCGCGGGCGGCTCGAAGGATAATGTTCCGGGGTCGACTTCGAAGATGCTTAGCTGGGTGAGAGACGCTTCCGGTTCGGCATAGGGGCCTTCGGCGCGGCGGGGACGGATTTTGCGAGTGGCTACGAGTTCGCGGGGAAACTCGATCAGGTTGGCGTGGATGGGCTGGGCTGGTTCAACGAGTTCGAAGCCTTCGGTTTCGAGAGGGCTGCGAAGATCGGCCTCGGATTGCCAGGTTTTCTCAGCGGGGGTGTTAAAGGTTTTGGATCCGTGGGAGGAACGGGATACTGCGGGTTCTGATTCGCGTACCGGCATGTCGGCGTCCCAACGGATCTCGAAGGACTCTCTTGCAGACGGTTGCCTGGTAGCGGGAAGCGAGACGGAATGAACAGGCTCAGCGAGCACGGCATGAGCTGGCGTGAACGGGGCAGGATCAGGTGTGGCTGGGGTGAAGAACTCCTGCTCCCAAGACTGCGTCGGTTGAAAGGTCTGAGTGGCTTGGGTGGCGGATGTTACAGCCTCAAGGCCAGCAAGGACAGATTCGGCGGCGGCTTGCGCTTCGAGGGCGGCTTTTGACGCAGCCTCAGCGGCACGCACGGCGGCACGGGCTTCCTCGGCCAGCATTTCACTGTAGCTTGGGGCCTTCGCGTAGCGCGCGGCTACTCTGGCGGCGGCTTTGGCGGCGGCGCTGCCGGCGGCCTGGTTGTCGGCAGGCACATTCTTGTGAGTCGCGGGTTGGCCTTTACGTCCGTTATGCTCGGCTACGCGGCGATTTACTTCCTGTTTCCACGTAAGCGTGTTGTCAACCTGCTGAGCGGATTGTCTCAAAGCTCCTGTATCCCTTCTTGTGCGGCGAGAGGGTGTCTCGACGAGGCCCAAATGCCGCTCTTTGAATCCGTGAAACCCTTTGCTTCCTGGGCTCACGTACATTGCTCTCAGGAGCGGTGGAGGGGACGCGGGGAAATGCAGGCGTTGCCCGGATTGGCGTATCCGTGACCGGCAAAATCAATCCGAAAATCACCTGCTGCCAGAGCTACGCGGCGTGCGTCCCATTCAAGGTGGCTCCGTTTGCTATTCTGAGCCTTGGAACTGGTCTTGAACCTGGGATGCATCCTCGTAACTTAGTGTTTATCACGCTGCTGGGCCTCTGTCACCTGCAAGTTACGGGACAGACGTTGACTAATGCGTTACCCCTTTCGCCGCATCAACAGGCGAATGGCGGTTCATCCAATGCTGATGCTTCTGTTCAAGATTCGAGGTTTCCCGCCCTTGCGACAGAAAGAAATCGCAAGAACGGGGCACTGGGCGATGCGGATGAACAAGCGCAGTCTTCCTCCCTGCCGGACGATCCTGGGCAGGAAATGCTGCCTGTTGCTCAGGCCGAGCCTGCGCCTGTTACCGGGATACCAGTACTGGCTGCAGCCGATACGCAGACATGGGTGGGCAATACGTGGACTGGGAACGGCAAGGTCGAATTTCATTATCGCGATTATGTTCTTCATGCCGACCGGGTGACTTACGATCGCTCCACTTCCGAAGTGCTGGCGGAAGGGCATGTGCAGGTAGCGGGCGGGCCGAACGATGTGCTGATCAATGCTGACCATGGGGATATGTGGCTGAACCTGCATACGGCGCGGTTCTACCAGGTGAGCGGGTCGCAGGGGGTGAGGACTTCCGGGCGCAGTGTTGTTTATTCGACCGCGAATCCGTTTCTGTTTTCTGGGCGGGTTCTGATTCAGATGGGCGAAGGCAGCTATCGCATCATTGACGGGACGATGACGAACTGCCGCTTGCCGAAGCCGGATTGGCAACTGCTGTCGCGATCGATTGAGCTGACGAATGGCGAGGCATCCACACACAATTCTATTTTTGAATTTCTGGGGATACCGCTGTTTTATCTGCCTTATGTGCGGCACTCGACGGAGGAAACGGGGCGCGAGAGCGGATTTCTGATTCCGGTGCTGAGCAATTCTTCGATCAAGGGGTTCATCGTCGGCGAACAGATTTACTGGGCTATCAATCGCAGCATGGATATGGTGGTTGGGGCGGAGTACTACTCGAAACGCGGCTGGGCACCGAATGGCGATTTTCGCTATAAGGGGGCAGGGCTGGACCACCTGACGGTGCGGTGGAATGCGCTGCTTGATCGCGGCGTTGAGGAGCCGGTGGGGATGACCGCTCCTACGATCGCCGGCCGAGACTCGATGGAGGCCGCACAAATTTCGGATGGCGAGGCAACGGCTATTCCGGCCATGCAACTGGTGAACCAGGGTGGCGTGGATGTGGTGGCGTTGGGACGTAAAGATCTTTCGCCGGAGACCCGTGTTGCGGGGGTGGTGGAGTTTCTTTCGAGCTATGTTTACCGGCTGGTGTTCAACGACAACTATTCGCAGGCGGTCAGTTCGGAGGTTTCGAGCGATCTTTCGCTCACTCACGCGCATAGCGGATTCATTCCATCCATTTCGCTGGATCGTTTTCAGACTTTCGCGAGTTCCACGAACGGAGATGAGGCAAGAATTATTCACCTACCTAACCTGCGGTATGACGTACTTGACCGGCCGCTCGGTCCATCGACTTTGTACTGGGGGGTGGGGTCGTCTCTCGATTATCTGAGCCGCTCGGAGCCTCAATTCCATGCGCGGAATGTGGGCCGTGTTGACTTCTATCCGCATCTCTCGCTGCCGCTTTCCGCCGGTGGATGGAGCTTTATTCCTGAGGTCGCGGTGCGGGATACTTTCTATACAGGCAGCCAACAGCCGGACCTGACGGGAACACAGGGCGGCACACCGACGATCAGTCATGACTCGCTCAACCGGCCTGACGTTGAGGCTGGCGTGGATATCCGGCCACCGGCGATTGAACGGGATTTCTCGATTGGTGGCGGGAAATGGGATCTGCGCCACGTGATTGAGCCGGAACTGACGTATCGCTTTGTGACAGGGATTGGAGCGCGGGAACGCGATGTACTGCTGGTGGATACGACAGACATTGCTACCGACACGAACGAAGCGGGCTTGTCGCTGACGCAACGATTCTATGTGCGTCCGAAGGTTGTTCAGCCTTGCAAGCCAGAGGATCTGGATTCGGCAGGAGAGTGTCCGGCGAAAGCGCGCGAGTGGGCGAGCTGGCAGATTGCCGCGAAGTTCTACATCGATCCCAAATTTGGGGGCGCGTTGATTCCCGATCGACGCAATGTTTTCGATTCGACTTTGGACCTTACCGGCGTTGCGTTTCTGACGGGCCCGCGGAACTTTGCGCCTCTTATTTCGCGGATGCGGTTCGAGGCGATCGAGAATCTTCGCATCGAGTGGGATGTGGATTTCGATCCGAAGACGGGGCGGCTGGATTCAGACAATATTTTTGCGGGATACAGTTGGGGCAACACGACGATTGGCGTGGGCCATGCGATGTTGAATGCAGTGGATGAGAACAACGGCGCGGCATCGACGATTCAGAGCCAACAGGTGCAGCCTTTTGTTTCTATCGGAAAACAGAGCCGTGTGGGTTTCAACTTTGCTGCGAACGCAGGCTATGACTTTGTGCAGAACTCGCTGCAATACGCCGGCGTGCAGGCGGTTTACAACTGGAATTGCTGTGGGCTGACGTTTGGTTATCGACGCTTTGAACTGGGCAGCATTCGCGACGAGACGCAGTATCTTTATAGCTTTACGCTGGCTAATTTTGGATCTGTGGGAGATATTCGCAGGTCTAATTCGGTGTTTCGCGACGCGACGCTGCCGCCGGCTTATTGATGGATCGGGTGGCTAGCTGGAGCTTGCATTCCCTCAGGGCCTAAAGGCCACAAAGTATGAGCTGTTGATGTACGGGATGAATCCCGTACCCTTCGCTACTTTTGGATGAATCCCGTACCCTTCACCGCTTGATTGGTCGCTGCCTTTCAGTGCGCGTCGTTTCAAAACGTTTCTACAATATATGCTGCCGCCGTTCGTCTTCAGGAATGGATGGATTGGCCGTGAGCGTAGCTTCAATGATCGAGCAGGACCGCCAGATCTCCGCAACGATCGCTAAAGAACGGCCCCGGCTGCGCAATTTTATCCGCAAACGGGTGCCGAACGAATCCGACGTTGAGGATCTGGTGCAGGAGGTCTTCACTGAACTGGTGGAGGCGACGCGGCTGCTGAAGCCTATTGACTACGTGACGGGATGGCTGTTCACCGTGGCGCGCAATCGGATCACGGACATGTTTCGCAAGAAGAAGCCGGAGAATTTTACCGATGCGGCGACTGAGAACGACGAAGGCGTTTTGCTGCACATTGAAGATTTGCTGCCTGCGCCCGAGGACGGACCGGAGGCGCTCTATATCCGCAGCGTACTGCTGGACGAGATGGAATTAGCGATTACTGAGCTTCCAGAAGAGCAGCGGGAAGTTTTTGTTGCGCACGAACTTGAAGGGCGCAGCTTCAAAGAGCTGGCTGAGGAAAGTGGAACGAGCATTAACACATTGCTCTCACGCAAGCGCTACGCGGTGCTTCATCTGCGGGAGCGGTTGCAGGGCATTCACGATGAGTTTTTGGAGAAATGAGGGACACACAATGAGAAAGAAATGGTGGATTTTTCTAGTGGCTCCGCCGGCACTGGTGCTTTTTATCGCGATCTTCGGTGAGATCGTGATGCATCTGTGGAACTGGCTTGCGCCGGCGCTGTTTGGATGGCATACGATCACGTTCTGGCAGGCGCTTGGACTGCTGGTGCTGTGCAGGATTCTGTTTGGAGGGTTCGGCGGCAAAGGGCATGATCGCCGCGGCAGATGGCGGCAGAAGTATGACGAGCGCTGGTCGCGAATGACTCCGGAGGAGCGCGAGAGGCTTAGCAAGAGCTGGCGTGGACGCTGCGGCGGGTTTGGTCCGCCAGAGAGGGAAACGAACGAGCCGGCTTGAGTGCGGTGACCTCGTGAAATCGCACGAAAGGGTTTGTGCTTTCTCACTCTTGCGACAGGAAAAAATCGCAAGAAATGGGGCACGGAGCTTCAGTGGTGGACACGGCACGGCGTTCATTGCGGGTATAACCTGCCGCGAGGGTCATGATACTCAGGGTGGCAGATTTTCTCTTCATATGAACTTGTGCGAAAACAAGCGGTCAGAGGCAGTCTGAGTCTATTCGGCCTTGCCTATTGAGTGGTCGGCATAGGCCTTTTGAAAGAGATTGAAGGCCTGCTTCTTCTCTCCCTTTTCCGAGATGAGGCCTTTGCGGTTGTAGCCGTCTTGAAGTTTGGGGATGTTACGGCCTGGGGAGCGGAAATCCATGAGTATCCATGGAATTGTGCCGCGCAGTTGCGGGATCTTCCTGAGCATGATGAATTGGTGCTCAAGTACGAAGGCCTGCTGCTCTTCTGTCCAGCGCTGGTCGACTGGGCCGTGATTTCCGAACTTGGCTTCGGCGCCGAACTCGCTCATGAGGATCGGCTTCTGCGGGAACGTCCAGTGGATGTTGTCAGCCTGTTCCGGGGTCATGTCGTACCAGCCTACATACTCGTTCTGTCCGATTACGTCGAGCACGTCGCACAGGGGATCGTCCTGCACCATCTCGTTGCCGTTGGCCCGTGGACCATTGAGCGCGGAAGTGATGAGACGAGTGGGATCGAGCTTGCGGGCTTCGGCAACAAGATCGGAAAGAAATTTGGTGCGGGTGGGATTGTTCCCCGTTTCGTTGGAGACGGACCACAGGATTACCGAGGCTTTGTTGCGGTCGCGGCGGATCATCTCTCTGAGCATGGCGAGGTCTTTGGGGTAGACCTCTGGCTTGTCAAAGGAGATGCGTTGCCAGTTGGGAATCTCCGACCAGATCATGATTCCATCGCGGTCGGCGGTGCGTTCCATGCGCTCATCGTGTGGATAGTGCGCAAGGCGGACAAAGTTGGCGTGCAGTTCTTTGAGGTAGCCGAAGATAGTGTCGGCGTCCTCTTGAGAGTAGGCGCGGCCGCCACGCATCGGTGCTTCCGCGTGCATGTTGGCGCCCTGGAGAAAGGTCGCCTTGCCGTTGAGGAGGATGCGCGTGCCATCGACTCGGATATCGCGAAAACCAATATCGTCAGTCAGTTTGTCTTCGCCGGCGGTGAGGGAGACTTTGTAGAGCTTTGGAGATTCGGGCGACCAGAGAGCGAGCTTTGCGGCCTTTACGCTGAAGGGCGCATTGCCTTGAGCGTCAGTGTTGACGGTGGTCTTTGCCGCTGCTTCGGGAATGTCGATGGTGACGGCTGTTCCTGCCTGCGCGTCGAGAACATGGACGTAGCCGGTTAGCTGCGTGTCACCGGGATCGAAGCTCGGGCCATGGTCGAGATGGACGTCGTAATCGTCGATGAAGGCATGGGGCACGGTAACGAGGGACACATCGCGGGTGAGACCGCCGTAATTGAACCAGTCGATACCGACAGAGGGAACGCCATCGACGAGGCGGGTGGAGTCCACTGCAATGACGACGAAGTTTGAACCGGGATGAAGCACGGCAGTGACTTCGCAATCGAAGGGTGTGTAGCCGCCCTCATGGTCGCAGACGCGCTTTTGGTTGATCCAGACATGTGATCGATAGTTGGCCGCGCCGATGTGGAGAAAGGTGCGAGTGTTCGGTTTGGGCTGGGCATCGAAGTCGCGCTGGTACCAAAGCACTCCCTCGAAGTTGAAAAGCTGCGGGACCTGGGTGTTCCAGTCGCCGGGGACTTTAATTGTGGGTGCGGTGGCAAAATCGTATTCCTGATTGTGCCTGCCAACCAGAGTGGGATGTGTATTCAGCGCGTAGGCCTTGTCGTTGATTTGGCCGTTGGAGGTATAGAGCGCTCCGGCGGGAGGTGCGTCGACGAGGTAATGCCAATCTCCATTGAGGCTGGTAACGCTGCGGTGGTCCACGCCGACGAGAAGGGTCTGCAAAGGCTGTTGGCCGAGTGCCGGAAGGACGAGCAAGACGCAGGCAAAAAGTGCAGCTTTTTTCAGGCTGGTAAGGTAGATCGTGGTGGCACCCGGCGGCGGCATAGGAATGAACTCCTCATGAATGGGCTAGTTGAGGATTGAGGTTTCCCGCCCATGCAATAGAAAGAAATCGCAAGAACGGGGCACGGAACTTTCTGGGGCGTTCACTGAGCTCGAAACTCCCGGCGCAAGTGAGATACTGCTCGGCATTGAGCTTACAGGTTTTCAGGCAAGGGATGCGACTGAAGAGCTGCCCGGCAATTGACTCCCACAGTTAAAAGCCGCAGGATTTACGTTGCTTTTCGTCCGATGGTGCGTCAACTAAGTATCTGGCGGGCGGGAAAATGCTCCAATGGGCCGAAACAACGGCTGCTGGGGTATTCTTTTGTGAGAGGGACTTTACATTGTCACGCAATCAAATAGTGGCTGGCTTGCTTGCATTTTGCCTGACTGTCGGCTGCAAAGCGCAAACTGCCCCATCCGGAACTGCCGCTCAGAGCTCGACTGACGCTGCGTTGATGAACCGCCGCATCGAGGTAATGGTTCGCTCCCAGTTCAATGTGCCGCAGGATTACACGGTCGCCATTGGCGCGCGCACACCAAGCAAGATTGGCGGCTACGACTCCCTGCCGGTTACGCTGGCGCGCGGCGAGAAGACTACGACGGTCGACTTCCTGCTCTCCACCGATGGAAAGACTCTGGCGCGGCTGGAAACCTTCGACCTGTCGAAGAACCCGGTTTTTGATATTCCGGTTGACGGGCGGCCGATTCGGGGCAATCCCACGGCCAAGGTGACGGTGATCAATTTTGACGACCTGGAATGCCCATACTGCGCACGGCTGCATGCTTCGCTGTTTCCGGACACTCTAGCCCGATACAAGGACAAGGTTCGTTTTGTTTACAAGGATAATCCGCTGCCGGCAGAGATGCACCCGTGGGCGATGCACGCGGCCGTGGATGCGAACTGCCTGGCTTCGCAGAGCGGCGACGTCTATTGGGCGTATGTGGATTATCTGCACGGACACGGCTCAGAGGTGACTGGGCCGGATCGCAACCTGCCGAAGAGCATTGCGGCGCTCGATCGGATTGCGCGGCAGGAGGCTACGGTGGGCAAACTGGACGCGACCAAGCTGGACGCCTGCCTGGCGAAACAGGACGAGAGCGAGGTGCATGCGTCGCTGCGGGAGGCCGAGTCGCTGCGGATTGAGTCGGCGCCGGCAGTGTTTATCGATGGTGAGCGCGTGGATGGCGCTGTGCCGGAAGAGCAGCTGTGGATGGTGATCGACCGGGCCCTGCGAGCTGCCGGTGAGGTACCACCGCCCTCGCCGCAAGCAGCACCGCCGCCGGTGCCGGCTCCGCCGCCTGCGCCTTCGGGTGGCGGGAAATAGGGCGAAGTGAAATAGGATGGTGGGTTGCTATCGTTGGACCGGCTCTGGGATTTATCCTTGATGGCTGGGGTCAAAGAAGATCCCACGAGGAATGCTGGGGTCTGGTTTGACCCTACAGGAGACTTCAGGTTGCACGTTGAATCATTTCTTCAGGATCATGCACATTTCGCAGCGTTCATTTTGGTAGGTGGGGCGATGCTTTCCCCATTCTCCGGGTGCAGCAAGACCCCGTCGGCGGATGTGGTGGCCACTGTGAACAGCAAGGATATCTCCCGGACGGAACTGGAGCAGCAGTATCAGATCGTCAAGATGAGTCAAGGGCAGGCTCCGCAGGATCCATCGCCTGAGCAGGCCAATCTTGCGCGGCTCGCGATACTTCGGCAAATGATTGATGAAGAGATTATCCAACAAAGAGCAGCGAAGTTGAATGTGACTGCTTCCGACGAAGACGTGCAGGCCAAACTCACGGAGATGAAACTGCCGTTCACTCAAGAGGAATTTGACAAACAGTTGCAGCAGCGCAAAGAGACATTGGACGATTTAAAGCGCGAAATTCGCCGTAGCTTGACGGACAAAAAGCTTACGAACAAGGAAATCGACTCCAAGATAAATATCACCGATGCTGAGATCACCGGCTTCTATGATGCGCACAAGGCGGAGTACAACATCATGGAACCGCGCTATGGGATTGCCAGGATCGTGGTCAGCAGCAATCCGGCATCGCAGACGAACAACCTGCAGAACAACAAGGCGACCGGCGACGCGGACGCGAAGAACAAGATCCAGGCGCTGCACAAGAAGCTGGAAAATGGCGAAGACTTCAGCGCGCTGGCAATGAATTTTTCAGAGGATAAGGACACTGCCTCAAGCGGCGGCGATATGGGCCTTATACCCGAGTCGCAGTTGCACGATGCAGAGATTGACGTCTATAACGCCATCAGCAAGCTCAAGCCGGGACAGTTCACCGATGTATTTCCGATCGTCGATCCTAAATCGCACAAGACCGAAGGCTACGCCATTTACAAGCTGACATCGAAAGAAGCTGCGGGACAGCGGACGCTGAATAATGTTCAGGTGCAGGCTAACATCCGTCAGAACCTGAGAGATGGGCATGCAACATTGCTTAAGACCGCTTGGCTGGAGAAGCTGCGCGATGAGGCGAAGGTGCATAATTACCTGGCTGACCAGATTCTGAATGAGGGCGCGAAGTAGTTTTTTCCCAGCTGAGAGGCTAAGTCGGGAACTGGACTGTTTTGCGGCGAAGGTCTATCGGTCTGCTCGATATATGGAAATAGATCCAGTTGGGGTTAAAGCCATTCATTCTTCGCGACATTTTCGGCACGACTGGCATCGTGCCCTGACTCCTCTTACCCCGTCCGTTGAGTTTTTGCAGGCTGTACAGCTCACGGCCCGCGCCTGAAGGCGTTGGAATGTTGCGGCATTTCAGGGCACTGAAGCGGCCTGCTCCCTCCGGAATCCACGTACTACAACTGCTTGAGCGCAAATGGCAACGGCCTCCGCTGTGTGCGGAGGCCGTTGGTGTGTGCGGATGCTATGAGTGGTCCTTACTTCATGTTGCCGTTGGAATCCATGGTGATGCCGCCGGGGCCAGCGTTCTTCTTCTCTTCGTTGGCCTTGCGGGTTCCCATCGCCTTGGTGCGCCATTCCTCGGCCTTCGCTACGTCTTCTTTGCGGGCGGCGTCATTGCCGTAATCGATATCCGCCTTGCGCCTGTAAATGAGGTTCAGGTAGGCCATGGCGTCGTCGTAATTGGCGCGATTGGCAACGGCCTGAGTCAGATATTGCAGGCCTTCTTCTACCAGCGCAGCGTTCTTCTCCTTGACGACTTCCATTACCTTCTTGGGTGCCTTGGCATTGCCTTCACCGTCGTCGGTCACGCCTGCGGGGACCAGCTCTTTCAGGGTGTTCTCATGAGCCAGGGTCCAATCAATCACGCCAACCGTGTAGGCAGCTTCGGGGTCTTTGGGATCAACGGCGAGGACCTTCTTCTGCCAGGCCTTGGCATCGTCAAATTTCTTGATGCTGTAGTAGATGCCGGCAATCTGCTTGAGGCTGTTGACGTCATTGGGGTCCTTGGCAAGGACTTCCTGGAAGATGCTGATCGCCTGTTGGGCGGTCTTCAGGTTGTCCGGCGTGTCGAGGCCGGGAACGACGTTCTGGGCCAATGCGGTGGCCAGATATGTTTTGGCCATGGGCAGGCTGGGATCAAGCTGGGTGGCTTTCTGAAAGTGGCCGATCGCCTCTTCATACCGGGCGCTTTTGTAGGCTTCCACTCCCTTGTTCAACTGGTCACGGGCAGCGAGGCGGTTGCACCCGCTCATGGAGATCACCATGCCGGCCAAGCCAATTGCCAACGCCCAAGTACGTGCGGGTCCATTCATGCTCTTATCCTTTTCCTTCAGGTTGCGCCTTTTTCTGCGCTCCTGGAATCTCTTGCAACTGGCCGTGGACGGGAGGTTCCGAAACCAGGATTGAAAAATTGTACTCCTGTTGCTGCCCGGAACTCGCTTTCCCCCGGACGAGGCAGGCAACATTAAATTCGTCGGAGCGATTTATACGCCCCTGTATCTACTGGCCTGCCAGAACTCTTGGTGTCATCAATCCTACATGATCGATACCGGCCGCATGGCTGATGTCGATCACATCTGCGACTTCAGTGAAGCTTAGCCGATCATCGCCTTTGAAGAACAAGATCCGCTCGGCGCGATTGGCATAGATAGAAGCCAAGCGGCTGGGCAGATCTTTTTGGGCAACTGGCTGTTGGTTGATGCTGAATGATAAATCCCCGCCGCTGCTCTTTAGCATTTCAAGAACAACGGCATTGGATCCTGTGTGGATTTGATTCGATTGAGGCAGGGGAGTCTCTGCGTTTTCCCCTTTCGGAATGGCGGGAACGATGACCATGAAGATGATCAACAAGACCAGCAGAACGTCGATCATCGGTGTCACGTTGATCTCAGAAGTCATGCATTTGGTGTTGCCGCTGTTCATTGTCATGGCAGGGTTCCCCCTTTCTTTCCGTTCAGGAGATTGAGCAGCCGACTATTGGCCAGCTTGAATTTTGGGGGTCATCAGACCGATGTGATCCACGTTGGCCGCTTTGCCGATGTCGATAACTTCAGCGATTGCGGAGAAGTTGACATCGTCGTCGCCGCGGACGAACATGACGCGCTCGGCGCGATTGGCGTAGATCTCAGTCAGCCGGGGCAGCAGATCTGCCTTGTTGACATCGGTTTCGTTGATTTTGTAGGTCGGCGCCGCACCAGCGCGATAGCCTACCTGCACCACGATGGTGCGATCAGTGGGCGGCGGCTGTTTGGTCGGGTCCTTGGGCGGCTGCGGAACGAGTGCATCCAGCCCCTTGGGCGTCACCGGAACAATGACCATGAAGATGATGAGCAGCACGAGAAGAATGTCGATCATCGGGGTTACGTTGATTTCGGACGAGTAACCTCCACCGCCGCCGCCAGTTGTCATTGACATGGCTTCAAACTCCTTGTTTCCTTGAAATCGTTAAGAACAACATGCTTCAAAAGACTACTTACTATTCGCCGCCTGCCGCGCCAGCTCCGCCAGGTCCTTCACGCTTTTGCGTGAGCAAACCTACGTCGTCCACGCCCGCGGTACGGACGGCATCGATCGCATTCTCGACCGCCAGATATTGCGCGCGCGCGTCGGCCCGAACATAGATGGTTTTGCCGGGCTTGTCTGCAAGCTTGTCGCGCACCTGACCGCCAAGCTCAGAAAGAGCGACCTTATTTTGCCCCAAATATACGCCACCGTCGCGCGTAATGGCGACGACAATAGCATCGTCCTTGTCGGCGTCCGGCATGCTTTCAGGGTTAGTCACCTGGGCCATGTCGATCTGCACTTTGTTTTGCAGCATCGGCGTAATGACCATGAAAATGATCAACAGCACCAGCATCACATCCACCATGGGGGTGACATTGATGTTCGAGTTGACGTTGCTGCCTTCGTTGCGAACAGCGATTGCCATTGCTTTGGCTCCGTCCTAAAGTTGTTTTTTCATATCATTTGCGGCGTTTAGCAGAACTTTGACGGCAGCGGCAGGATTGAAACCGGTGGGCAGTAGGGATTTTTTCCTGCTGCCCCCGAAGATTCCCGCTCGCAAGCCTTCAACATCAAACGCTTCGCTTAGCGCTTGTGGCTCTGCTTGATGAAGTAATCCACCAACTCGCTCGATGAGTTATCCATCTCGACGTCGAAGGATTCAACGCGACCGGTGAAGTAGTTGAAGGTCATAACGGCCGGGATTGCGACCAGGAGGCCGAATGCGGTGGTCACGAGGGCTTCTGAAATACCGCCTGCAACAGCGCCGATGCCTGAGGTCTTTTGTGTGGCGATCTGTTGGAATGCGTGCAGAATACCGATAACCGTGCCAAGCAATCCGACGAACGGGGCCGTTGCGCCGATGGTGGCCAGAACAGAGAGGCCTCTCTTCAGCTTGGCGTGAACGATAGCCTCGGCGCGCTCGAGTGCACGGCCGGAGCTTTCAATGGTTTCTTCGGTGGCCAAACCGCCGGAAGAGCGAAACTCCTGCAGACCAGCGGTGACAACCTCGGCAAGATGCGACTTCTTGTTTCGGTCGGCGATCTTGATCGCTTCTTCGAGCTTGCTGTCCTTGAGGGCGCCTGCGACCTTGGGAGCGAATTCGCGCGACTGCTTGCGGGCTGCCGAGAAGTACAGGTAACGGTCGATCATAACGGCCAGCGACCAGATCGACTCAATGAAAAGGACGATGGCGATTGCACGAACCGCCCATCCCATGTGTTCCCATAGTTCCATGGGGCTGAAGCCGGCTGCTTGTTCGTCCTGGAAGAGGGCAAGGCTGCTGACCGTGTGCGAAGCGAAATGTGCGAGCTGAGCGTGAATCACTGAATCGTTCCTCCTAAGGAGTTTTTCTTATTAGATGCGTTCCGCCGGGGCGGACGTTTGCTGAGGAATGCGGCTCTTTCGAAATTCGCATTCAGGTCAAAAGCGAAACCCCTTTTCGAAAATTCGAAAAGGGGCCGGAGTAAAAATCATCCACCGAGCGTGAAGACCACGTTGACGGTTGTTTCCACTTCAACAGGGTCACCGTTGAGCAGGTACGGCCGGTAGCGCCAGGATTTCACAGCGTCCATGGCCGACTGCTGCAACATGGCGGGTCCGCTGATGACGCGAAGGTTTTCGATGGTGCCAGTTTTGGAAATTGTGGCCTGGAGCACCACGGTGCCGGAGACGCGAGCAGCCTTGGCAATGGGCGGATACATGGGAGTGGTCTTGTTCAGCAACATGCCCTGGGCAACACCGCCGGAGATGTTGACCTTCTTTGGAGCCTCAGCCTTCACCTTGGGAGCGGCTGTGCCGCTGCCGAAGACGCTGCCGATAACGCCGCCGGTGCTGCCGCCAAGGCCTTCCATGCCAGCCACGCCAAAGCCGGAGCTGGGTGGCGCTTCCTTCTCGGCAACAATCTTGATGTCATGCGGAATCTTGGTGGGCGCGGTGAGCTGATTGTTCATCATCTCCGACTGCACATGGACTACGTGGACAACCTCTGGCGGTGGTGGCGGAGGAGGAGGCGGCGGTGGTGGTGGCGGCGCGGTCAATACCGTCAGCATGGCGGCCCTGGGCAGAGCCTCGGGGTAGATCAGCGGGATCAGGATCAGCAGAACGAGAATGGAACCGTTGATGATGCCTGTAACGAGCATCCAGCGTCCGCTCTTGCTCTTGATCTTGCCTCCGGATTCAAATGTGGAATCTTCAAACATGGCCAGCCTCGAATCGGGTGTTGGTTACTTCTATTTAGACACCACGGGAACTTCAAATGTTCCCGGCTTCAAAACGGTACCACAGAACTGTGTTCCCCTTGTATCAGAACACATCATTGAATGCCAAGCGTGCTTCAAAAACTGTGCAATTTTGATCACAAAACTTTAGGCTCTGGGACGTCTTGCGGCGGGTAACGCCGCGACCTTGCCTTGTGCTGCGCGCCAATCCTGCCAGGCTACGAGCATCGGAGCAGCCACGGCGATGGAAGAGTACGTGCCGATAAGGATACCCACGACCAGCGCAAATGAAAAGCCATTTAGGACCTGTCCGCCAAAAATATATAGCGAGAGCACGGTCAGAAATGTCAGGCCGGAAGTCAAAACAGTTCGGCTCAATGTCTGGTTGATGCTTCGATTAACCACATCATGAAGCGTTTCGCGGCGGCTAAGGCGCAGGTTTTCGCGAATACGATCAAAGACGACAATGGTGTCATTCATCGAATAACCGACGAGCGTGAGAATGGCGGCAATCACGGTCAGGCTGATCTCTTTATTGAGCAGAGCAAAAGCGCCGACTGTGATGAGCGTGTCGTGAAAGCAGGCTACGACGGCGGCGACTCCATAGATTAGCTGGAAGCGGAACCACAGGTAGACCAGCATGCCGAGCAGGGAGTAAAGGGTTGCCAGAAGGGCCTTTGTTTCAAGCTGATGCCCTACTGTTGGACCAACAAGATCCACTTTGATGCCGGAATCCTTAAATGTGTTGGCATAATGCGCGTGCAGTGCATCGACGATCTGCTGACGGCCGGTGTCGAGCGAGGACTCATCGTGCTGCTCAGGAAGGCTGATGAGCACTTCGTTGAAACTGGCCTCGTTATAGGTGACAACATTTGCGTCCTTGATGCCCGCCGCGTCGATTGCCTGGCGAATCGCATTGATGTCAGGCGTATTGTCGAACTGGACCTGCACTTCTGTACCGCCGCGAAAATCGACGCCCAGGGGCACCGGGCTATGCACGCCGCCAACGGGGTGCGACCAGTGCACGCCCATTGCAATAAGGCCGGCTACGCTGAAGATTAAAGAAAAGCCGAGGAAGTACCACTTCAGCCTCAGCCAGTCCACATTTACGTTGCGAAACAATTCCACTGATTCTCTCCGCTTCCTGGAGGCTGGTCCCAGACGGGCGCCAGCGTTCAATTTTCCACTGCCGATCGGAAATCGATGAGGCAGACCTGCATATTTTGGACTCGAACTACAGTTGTATTTCTTCGATCTCTTAGAAAACCGCCGAGAACCGCGCCTAGAGGCGATGTGCTTTTGCGGCATTTCAGGGCGCTAAAGCGCCCTGCTCCCTCCAGAATCTAAGATCTACAACGGTGGTACTTAGTGTGGTGAGTTTGAAGGTCTTCGAAGAACAACCGCAGATTCTTCGACTCACCACCCCCGAACTGAAAGACGTTCAGGGCCCCTTTCGCTGAGAATGACAGCCGATTTTGCGTTGCGTATTTCAGACTCAGGACATTAGATCGATACGAGTTCACCGGGCTTCAATCTGCCCAGATGCCAATCGAAAATTACCCGCGAAACAAAAACCGCAGTAAACAGGTTGGCAAACAGGCCGAAAGTCAGGGTGACTGCAAACCCCTTCACGGGCCCGGTTCCAAACAGAAAAAGAATGGCGGCAGAAACGATTGTCGTGACGTGCGTATCGACGATGGTTACCCAGGCGTGGGCAAAGCCCTGATCGATAGCCGCGGCAGGAGCTTTGCCTGAACGCACTTCTTCACGGATGCGCTCGAAGATGAGCACGTTCGAGTCGACACCCATACCGATGGTCAGGATGACTCCGGCGATGCCGGGCAAAGTGAGCGTGGCGCCAGAGAAGCCCATGAAGCCGAGCAGAATGACGAGGTTCAGGAAGAGCGCGAGGTCGGCGTTGATGCCTGAGCCGCGATAGTAGAAGAGCATGAACGCCATGACGACAAGAACGCCCACGAAGGCTGCTCGAACGCCATCGCGAATGGAGTCCGCCCCGAGCGAAGCGCCGACGGTGCGGGTTTCAATCCTGTTTAATGAGGCTGGCAGAGCGCCGGTGCGCAGGAGTTTGGAGAGAGTGGTCACTTCATCCTCGGAAAAGGAGCCGACGATTTCGCCCGAGTCGCGAATTGCGCTTTGGATGTTGGCTACTTCCTTGACGCGGCCGCCCATGACGACTGCCATGCTGGTGTTGACGTTCTTGCTGGTGTAGTCGTAGAACTTGTCGCCTGCGTCATTGGTGAGCGTGAAGTGAACAGCGCGGCGTCCGTTCTGGTCGGTGCTGGGATCGGCGGAACGGAAGTCGCTGCCTCCAACGACGTATTGACGACGCAGAACATAGACTTCATCGCCTGCCGAAGTGGGGCTGGGCGAACCATGCACCAACATCTGGTCGGGGGGAATTGTGCCGCCGGTAGCCGCTGCTGCCTCCTGCTCGTCCTTGTATGGGCCACCAACAACTGCATGAATCTCAAGGCGAGCCGTGGACGTGAGAATGCCCGCAACCTTATCCATGTCGGAGATGCCGGGAAGCTCCACCAATATCTGATACTGGCCCGAGCCATATTCTTGAATGACCGGTTCGCTGACGCCGAGCGAGTCGACGCGATCGCGGATGGTCTCGATCGCCTGCTGGACGGTCTTTTCTTTCAGGGCCGCCTCGGCCGACTGCTTCATGGTGAGGGTCAGGACGTTGTTGGCACCGCTGGAAACATCGTATTCATTGGAATACTTGTTATCCAACAGAGATTGGGCCGAGCTTGCCTGAGCCTGCGAGACGCCGTCCACCTGAATCGTGGTGGGTTTGTTTGGATCGGGCTTGTATACCTGCGTGAATCCCAGGTTGGCGGTCTTCAGGTCTTGCTGGATGCTGCCTGCGACGTTGTCGGTTTCCGCGCTGACGGCTTCTGAAACCACCACCTGCAAAATAAGGTGAGCACCGCCGCGAAGATCGAGCCCGAGGTGAATGTTCTGCTGGATGGCTGCAATCAGCGCTTTGCCGCTGAGTCCTGACGGTATCCTGAAGATGCCGTAAACAAAGAGCAGCAGCACCGCGATGATCAGAGCAATTTTCTTGTTGAGGTTCTTATTCATCGTCCCGTTTCTCTAGTTCAAAAAGTAAGATCTCGTGCACGAAAGAGGAGCCCTAATTTCAGGACGCCCGGAATCAGGCCCCGGAGGTCCCGTCCTGTGTGGTGACGGAGGCAATGGCGCTCTTGGCCACTTCCAGCTTGATGTTGTCGGGCGCAACGCGAATGATGATTGCGTCGTCCTTGATGGAAAGGATAATGCCTCGAATGCCGCCTGCGGTGGTTACCCGATCACCGGCTTTGATGCTGGTCAGCATTTCCTGCCATTGTTTCTGGCGCTTCTGTTGTGGGCGAATCATTACCAGGTAAAGTACCGGGATTAACAAAAGCGGCAGGAGCATGGGAAGACTTCCAGCCGCTCCGCCGGGCCCGGCTACGAAAAATGCGAAACATGTTGCCAAACCTAAACCCACTGAATCATCCTTAGCCGCCCCTGGCCGCAATCTGCCGCGTCCTATCGGGGCACAGGCAGACCCGGCTGAAGACCGGCTGCCTAAAAAATTTGTCTCCGGGAATGGACTTACCTCGATCCGGGCTTTTGAATTCGCTCAGCCCAGGCTCTGTCCAAACTTTGAGAAGGGTGACCCGGTTGCCGCAGGTCCGCCGACTGGAGACCAGTTCCGCGCGCGCCCACCGGCCAGTGACCCAACTGCCGTCTGCTTCCTGTTCGACACAGCGTTCGATTGGAACCGGAACCTGGAGACCTGATTTCAGAAGTCGCACGATGCTGCCTGTGCTTCCACCGCCAGGATTCCAAAAGAATGCCTAGAAAGATAAGAAACGCGCAGCCTGTTGCATGTCAAGGTGTGCGATCACGGTCGAGGGGGCTGGGAGAGGCAAAACGAGCGGCGTGGGGGTCTTGGGCGGGCATCCAAGGGTGTTGTGGGGTGTTAGTCTGAACACGATCTTTGAACACTCCACATCGCAGGTTCGGCCCTTCCCCCCAGGAGGAAAACGATGGCACCAACGACAACTGGCAAAGTGCGCCTCATTGTCACCTGGTTTCTCCGAGTCCTTTTGGGCTTTGCCTTTTTCGTGATCGGAATCGAAAAACTTACCGGAACGATGGGGACGATTCCATTCTTCGACGCGATCGGTTGGGGACAGTGGTTCCGCTATGCGTCGGGAGCACTGGATACGGCCGGGGCATTGCTCATCTTCGTGCCGCGGTGGACCTCCTACGGTGCTCTCATCATTACGTGCACCGTTGGCTTGGGGACCTACCTGTGCTTCACCATGGCGCTGTTCAACCCGATTTTTCCGCTGGTGATGACCCTGCTGGCCGCGACGCTGGTGTGGCTCGCATGGAGACCGAGATCGTCCTGAGGCTTGCCCCGGGGCTGGGAAGTCTAGATATCGATTAACTCTGACTTCGGGTGGGGACGGAAGCTCATTGGAGTCAGGTTTCTGGCAGCCAATAACGAAGGGCCGGGTCGGCACAGCTCAGGCATAGCCGTTGGCCGTCCAATTCGACGAAGCGGCCGAAGTTTACGCCCTCGCCGCAACGGGGACAAATCACGCGTTCTCCTTTGGTTCCGGGCAGTTCCGCTGCATCGACGTTGACGCTAACCCATTGTTCACGGAAAAGCTCGGGATCGGATAACTCGCGGTAGGCCAGCATTTGCTGACGACTCTTCGGTTCTATGTCGGGATACAACTGGGCGGCAAGATCACGGGAGTTTTCGAGGGCCACTATGCGAATGCCGCGGCCCGATTGGAGATCTACGAAGGTGGCGGCCATCTTGCCCCAGTCACGAAATTTGAGGGCGCGCTTGCCTAGCCGGCAACCGGTTACGAGGCCGATTGCGTCGGTAGCGCAGCGGTCGATTTCTACGTAAGTGACGAGGCGCTTGCGATCGGCGCCGCGGGGGTCTGCGATTCCAAGACGGTCAAGGCCAAGAAGCGCCATGCGGACACCGAGAATCTGGCCGGCGCAGAGGTGGCCGTGTGCTGCTTCGGCTTTCACGAGAAGTTCGTCGAGCGATTCCATAGGTTGTGCGGTGAATGACATGGGCCGCTAATTCAACAGCTGTTGCTATGCTAACTCGGCTATTAGCTGTGAATCACTGCTTCGGTTTGGTATCGGCTGCGGGTGTCTCGGTGTCGTCAGCGGCATCTTCAACGAGCACGGCGGAGCCGGGAATGAGGTCGAAGCTTACTGCATCTTTGCCTGTTGGATGGAAGGTAATGCGAAGGGGCTCGCGCTGCCATTCTGCCGGGGCGCAAACGGGCAGTGGATGGCTGGACTGATCGAAGGCGTCAAGCTTCTTGGCGAGAACCGGTTTGCGAGCGGCCACCTGTGCCACCACGGCGTACAGGCTCTTGTTGGAGGTCGTCAAGCCGCAGTAGGCACCGTAGTCGCGGAACCAACTTACCTGGCTCACGGCATTGTCGTAGTCGGGCAGTTTGAGCGCCACAATGTGGCCGTTTACACGATCCACCAGTAGCCAGGGGCCGCGCTGCCAGACCCAGTGGCCTTGCCCTGGCTTATCGGTGGGCAGCGCGTCGTTGAGTCGGATTACGCGGCGGACAACGAAGCTTCGGTCGGTTACGTCATGGGAGTCGCCGGTGGTCCACTCCTTCACTACGCTGTCGAGCAGGAGGGCGCGGATTTTTAGCGAATCTTCGTCTGGCGCAGCTCCGGCGGGATCTCCAGCCTTGGTGTATGGAACTTTGCGTGATGCGCCAAGGGCTACGATGTGCACTTTGCGCGGAGCTGCGAATGACTTGGTTTGAACGGCAAACAAGGCTGCCGCCGCGATTACGATCAGGGTTAGTCTTTGAACTTTCATAGCGCCAAATCCTCGTGATTGGCGCAGTTCTGCGGGATTTGCAATGCACGAGATTGACCTCGGGCAAAAAAATGCAGACTAGCAGGAGCCCTACGCGGCCGACTCTTGCGAGCGGGCCTGACTCTATTGGCTTCCGGTGAAAAGGTTGTTAAGGGTTGAGGTTTCCGGCCCTTGCGACGAAAAAAACTGGCAAGAACGGTGCACGGAGCTTTTGTCGCGGATCCGGTTCTGCGTCCATTGCCGAGGTGACTGCAAAGCTCCTCTCGATCGCAGGTGACTAAGCCTGCGCAGCCTCGACGGCTCGGGCTAAGCGAAACGCGGTTCCTTCCTTCAAATAGGTGGCAAGCACCTGCATTCCGACAGGCAAACCGTTGGAGGTTGAGCCACAGGGCACGGTCACTCCGCAGATGCCGGCCAGGCTGGCTGTGACGGTGTAAATGTCGGCGAGATACATGGCGAGCGGATCGCCGGTCTTTTCGCCAAGCTTGAATGCAGGTGAGGGCGCTGTTGGGGTGACGATGGCGTCGATATCGGCGAAGGCGCGCAGGAATTCTTCGGCAAGGAGACGGCGCACTTGCTGGGCTTTTAGGTAATAGGCATCGTAATAGCCGGCGGAGAGCGCGTAGGTTCCTAGCAGAATACGGCGCTTGACCTCGGGGCCAAAGCCCTCGTCGCGGGAGTGGCTGTACATGCCGGCGAGGTTTTCAGAATTGGCGGAGCGATAGCCGTAGCGGACTCCGTCAAAACGAGCGAGGTTGGCGCTGGCTTCGGCGGTTGCTACGAGGTAGTAGGTGGGAATTGCGTACTTGGTATGGGGCAGCGAGATGGGCTTGATCACGCAACCGGCGACCTTGAGCGAGTGGATGCCGGACTCAATGGCGACGCGGACTTCAGGGTCGAGTCCGTCGGCGAAGTACTCCGTGGGAATGCCGATGCGGAGGCCTTCGACCGGCTCGTCGCTTTCGGCGGCAAAGTCGGGGACAGGCGTTGAAGAACTGGTGGCGTCTTTGGGATCGTGGCCGGCGATGACGCCGAGCATCGTAGCCGCGTCGCGGACGTTGGTGGCAAATGGCCCGACCCGGTCAAGCGATGAGGCGAAGGCGATGAGGCCGTAGCGCGAGACGCGTCCGTAGGTGGGAAGCACGCCGACGACGCCGCAAAAGCTTGCCGGCTGACGGATGGAGCCGCCGGTGTCGGTTCCGAGCGTGGCGGCTGCGATGTTGGCCGCGACCGCTGCTGCCGAGCCGCCGCTGGAGCCGCCGGGAACGCGGCCGGTGTCTACTGGGTTGTGCACGGGGCCATATGCGGAGTTCTCATTGGATGAGCCCATGGCAAACTCGTCGCAGTTGAGTTTGCCGAGCAGCACGGCACCTGCGGCCTCAAGCTTGGTAACAACGGTCGCGTCATACGGAGGCCGGTAGCCTTCGAGAATTTTAGAGCCAGCGGTGGCTGGTGCGCCTTGCATGACGAGGACGTCTTTGATGCCGACGGGGATGCCGGCGAGCGGAGGCAAAGGATCGCCTTTAGCGGCGAGTGCGTCAACACTTTCGGCCTGTTGAAGGGCGCGCTCTTTTGTCAGGCTCAGGTAGGCGTTGAGATGAGGATTGATTTGCGCGATGCGGTCGTAATAGCCAGCGGCAAGGTCGGCGGCTTTTGTTGTGCCGGCGGAGATCTCCGCGCGCATCTCTGCGAATGTTTTGGGTTTTTCTATATAGCTTTCCGGTGATTTGGCTTCGCTGGACAATCGAGCTTTCCTCTCTCTGGCATTTCTGAAGGCATTTTGTAGTGCATTGCTCTTCTATCGCTCAATCACCTTGGGCACTTTGAAGAAGGCACCATCGGTCTCCGGCGCCTCAGCCAGAACCGTTGCGCGATCGAGCGACGGCTGCAGTTCGTCATGGCGCAGTTCACTGCCGGCGCTGTCGACCAACTCTGCAACCTGTGCCAGAGGCGCGATGCCCGCAGTATCAAGCTCATTCAGTTCAGCGACGTAATCGAGAATGGCGTTCAAATCGTGGAGCATTGCGCCGGTTTCCTGGGTCGTCAGCTTCAGGTGCGCCAACTCGGCCACGCGCTCCACTTCTTCCACGGTTACCTTTGCAGTCATTCTTTGGTATTCCTCGTCCCTGGCCCATTCAGGCAAATACTTTTGCAGGGTTCGTGCGGAGGATGCTCGGCACCGAACCCCGAAGATAAAGTATACGGCGTTGCGGGGATTGGTCCCCAGCGCGACTCGGAGGCTGAAGCGGCAAGTCCTAGTCTACGGTCAGCGTTACTGTGATGCTGTGTTCGACGCCATTTGAAGTTACGTTTACAGGGATTGAATAGGTTCCCGACGGGGTTGTGCCGGAACCTCCGGAACCACCGCCCGAGCCGCCACTTCCGCCGGTTCCACCGCCCGAACTGGTGCAACTGGCGATGCTGGCGGCAAAGATCATTAACAACGCCAGTAAAACTATTCCATGCATCCGCTTGCTGCGACGTTTCCAGCCTATCGGCAGCAGAAGCAAGCCGCAAATGAGCGGAATCGCCCTCCAAATGCGTGGCCCTCTGGAAAGCGCAGAGGAGGCGGAATTCCCGGTGGACACCGTCACCGACTCATTGCCGGCCACTCCGGCATTCAAAGTTTCTGTTGTTGGACTGAAGATGCAAAGGGCATCAGAGGGTAGTGTGCCGCAGGCAAACGTGAAGACTCCGGACGAGCCGCTGAGGGGAGTTAACACGATCGTGAATACGGTGCTTTGGCCATTCGACACGGATTGGGATCCTGAGCCGGAAATTGCCAATGTGAAGTCGAAACCCATTCCCTTCAGAACTACGGAAGCATTGGTCGAGATTGTGGCGCTGGTCGCGGTGAGGTTGCCCGACTGTTCGCCCGCAGCAGTGGGAACAAACTCCACGCCGGTGGTGCAGGATGCTCCAGGCGCGAGCGTGGCAGCGCAGGTATTGCTCACGAGCTGGAAGCCTGTGGGAACCGAGAGCGCGAGACTGGTAAGGGCGACTTCGGTTCCGGTGTTGGTGATGGTTACGGTGGAGGGGGTGCTTGTCTGGCCGACTCCGATTATATGGAAGTCTATCGAGGGTGGTGTGATCTGGAGGGCGGCCACGACAGCTCCTGTACCGCTCAGATTCACGGTGGCCCCCGTGATTATGGAGGGTGAGGATACATTCAATGTTCCACTTACAGGCCCTGTGCCGGTGGGAGTAAATACGACTCCGACTGTGCAGGATGAGCCGGGCAGCAGGGTGACAGTGCAGTTGTTTTGTGTCAAAGCGAACTCGGCGGTGATGGAAAGCGCGAGTTGATTGGCTGAGGAGCTGCTCGTGTTGCTGAGGGTGACTGTCTGTGCGGCGCTGGAGGAGCCTACGATGACTGCCGGGAAGGTCAGCTTCGCGGGATTGACGTTGAGTCCAGAAGTGACCTGGGCTGCACCGTTCAGGGGCACGGAAATTGGAGTTACACCGGCTGTCGCTGAAGAGACGATCAATGTAGCAGAGCTTGCCCCGGCAGCCATGGGCGAAAAAATGACCTGGACGGTGCAACTGCCGCCCGCGCTCAAGGATGCCGGGCAAGTTGTAATTCCAGTGGCAAAACTGCCAGCGGAGGCACCAGTTATCTGAAAGCCGACTTGAGTTGCGGGAACCCCGCCGCTGTTGGTTATCGTGAGTATGCCAGGGTTGCCTGGGACACCGACAAGCTGGGAGGAAAAGGTCAGGCTTGCCGGACTTGCGGTGAGCGCGGCGGGTTGCAGACCTGTCCCGGAGAGCGACACAGTTTGCGTCCGCAGCGCATCGGAGACAGTGAGCAAGCCGGTTTGGACGCCAAGCTGGTTGGGCGCGAAGATTACCTGGAACGTGCATGCTGCGTGCCCAGGTAATTGGGTGCCGCAGTTATTCGAGGTTTGAAAGCCGGTGCTGACTGAGGCTGCGATCGAGGTCAGTGGCAGGTCTCCGGTATTGGTGAAAAGCACCTGCATTGTGACTGAAAGTTGGCCGAGCGCCGTGCCGGGAAAGGAAATTGAATCGGGGTTTACGATGTCGGTTGGCGGAGCATAACCGAAGCCGGTCAAAAGCACGGTCTGGGTTCCGGCACCATCGACAATCGTCAGGGTCCCGGCTGCCGATCCTTCTTGAGTTGGAGTAAACGCCAACTGCATCTGGCAATCCGTGTCTGCCTCCAACGAGGTAACACCGCACGAATTGCTCACAATGAAGAATGGCGGCGTGATGGAAATGCTGGTTAGCGGATTGGGTGTGCCTGCACTGTTTTGTACCGCGACCGGGAACAGATCGGATGTGGTTCCCACCAGCACTGGCGGTGAGGTAGAGCTTTGTCCTGGGGCTGGGTCGAAGCTGATCGTTGCCGGGGTCAGGGAGACGATTCCAGCGGCTGTTCCAGTTCCGCTGAGCGCAACGGTCAACTGACCGCCGTAGAGGTTTGCGCTGATAGTCATCTGGCCGGTGCGGGTTCCAGTGGCGGTGGGGGTAAACGTCACCTGGATGATGCACGTTGCGGCGGGGGCCAAGACAACATTCTGGCAATTGTCTGTCTCGGCGAAGTCCCCGTTTAAGAGGACTGCTGTGGTTGTCATCGAAACGTTGCCGGTGTTTGTCAGGGTCACTGGCAGCGCGCCGCTGGTAGTCCCGAAGACCTGTGCGGCAAAAGTTAATGAATCGGGGGTGGGAGAGGCGGTTGTGATGGTTGTGCCAGCCGACCAGAGCGGTGTTTGCCAGATGCCGCGCCCATATGTGCCGGCGGTAAGCATCTGGACGGAAGCGGATGCTGAAGAGGCGCTCAGTTGCTCCACCGGTGCTTCGGGCAATCCGGTTCCAAATTGCGACCAGCAGAAAGAAGGCAGATTGGCGCATGAGGCAATCTGCGTGGTGAAATAGACGCCGATATCGGTAGCCAGATATACAGTTCCGGCGTTCTGCGGGTCGACTACCACGCTGCTGACTGGGACCTCAGGAAGGTTGGCGGTCAGGTTGGACCAATGAAGACCTCCGTCGGTAGAGCCGTAAATTGTCTTTACCGCAAGGCTGGCGTTTCGAAACCCTTCGACGGTGGCATAGACAGTCATTCCAGTTGGATCGTGGGTATCAACGAAGATGCTGGAGAGGTCCAGGCCGTTTTGGTTAAAGGTAGTTGGGGAATTGGTGACGGGGTTCAGGGTCAGGTCGTGCCAGACGGGCATCGTTGTGTTTTGCGGGTTGATGGTGGCGCTGAAAATGTGGCCGGGTAAGCTCTGGCCGCCGTTCATTGATCCGTAAAGACCCACGTAGACTACTTCAGCGCCCCCGCTTATCGGCATGGCTGCCATGGAACGAATCAGGGCATCTCCGCTGCAGGAAGCATTCAAGGCCCCGCTGTCCAGGATAGGGCTGATAGCATCTGTGGCGACGCGCCACCCAGCGCCATTTGCAGATCCACGCCAAACGCGGCAGGTACCGACGAGCAACTGCGAGGTGTCGAGCGGGTCGACGAGAAACGGCGCAGGCGAAGGCATGGCGTCCCCATCTCCGTCGACATCCGCGTCATTGACGACAGGATTGTCGCCAAATGATGCGGGACTGCATGACTCGGGAGCGGAACAGAGGTAGATTGAGACTCCGTTCTGGGCGTTCACATACCAGTTTTCGGAGTTAATGGGATCGATGGCCACGGGGCCGCCGTCTCCGCCGAGACCTTGCGGCCAATCCGCTGTGACGGCGGTCGCGGATTTGAGGCCCGATGTACCGTTAACCCCGAGCCCGGCGATCATGTTGAACTGCGAGTTGATATTGACGGCCAGGCTTTCGACTTCCGCCAGCGAACCCAGGCTGCCGTTCAGGTTCTGAAAGTGGGAAGCGTCGGTCGGCGCGCATACTGAACCGGTCTCGCCGATCGCATCTAATGACCGCCAAAGACCGCTGTCGTTGCCGATGAGAATCTCGAGAGGGTTGGTCGCGCTCCACGCCAATGCATGCTGGAAAGGCGCCACCTGTGCGCTTATGCATGTTGCGGCGTTGGTAGTGTTGCGCCACACGCAGCCCTCGGCCAGGCTGCACTTCCACAGGTCGTTGGCGCCGGCCAGCAGCCACGTGTCCTCGCCCTGTCCCAGTGCCGCCGGAACGGAAGCCAGGGTCAGGCTATAGTCGCCATTTTCAATGGTGGCTGCGCCGTTTGCCGTATTCGACTCCAGCGCCAGTGTGTTCCATTGCCTGGCGAAAGTCACGTTCTGGTTGGTGCAGACGCCTTTGCTAATGGAGCATTGGTCTTGCCACAATCCAACATCCTGGTTGTATAGGTCCACGGTCCAGGCAAAGGTGTCACCCGTCAGCGGATTGACTGCTAGAGTGCCGCGGAAAATGGGGCAGTCGATGGAACCGAATTCGCCGGGAAGCGTGGGGCACGCGAGAGTGGTGAGGGAAACTCCAGGCTGCGCAGCCATGCGCGTGAAAGTGATGCCGTCAGCGGACTGGTAATAGCCATGAAACCTCACAGCCGCAATGAAGAGTTTCCGCACGGGGTTCCACACCACGGAAGTCGCCGCGTTGCCATCGGGATAGTCGAAAGGACTGAGCGGCCCTTGAATCACTTCGTCCGGGCCGTCCGAAATGGTTCCCAGAGTCCAGGTAGCTCCGGCATCGGTTGAGTAGTAGAGGCCCTCAAAGCTGTGGTTTTGTATCTGGGCATTGACCAGCGTGCCCTCATATGCCTGCGAAACGGCGGCAACCACCAGTTGTGGATTTGCGGTACTCCAGGCAAAACCTGCAAAGCCTTCCCCCTCGAATGTGAATAGCTTATCGGCGGTTTGGAAAATGAGGCTCCATGAGTTTCCTCCGTCAGCGGAGCGAAGAATACCGGAGCCATAGTAGGAATCGAGGGCATCATTTGGGTCGCCAGTGCCGGCCAGGATGACACCTGTGCCACCGGGTTGCACGGTGAGGGCTCCAATGCTGATTGAGGCGTCCTGAGCGCCGCTGAGGGCCTCCAGATTGTCGGTGAGGGGCGTGAAGACGACCTGAGCCGAGTTGGTGACGGCTACATTCTGTGCCACCCATACGCCGCCGCCGGTAGTTCCGATGAAGAGATGATTGCCGGTTGAGTCCGCAGGGTCGAGAGCCAGCGCGGAGACCCGGCCGGTGATCAGACCGTAGGTAGGAGTGAGGACGGCAGTTGGACCGACCGGTTGCCACGTGGCTGTCGATGTCGATTCGGGAGCGGACGCGGGGCTTGCAGAGTGTCCGATGTGCGCTCGGAGCAAGGCTCGTGCAGTGAATGAGCCGGGCTTCCATCCCCGGCGGCCCAAGAATCGGCGTGCCTGGAGGACGCGCGGAGGGAGATGGAGCCTTTGCGGATCTGAGGGCTGCGTTGAGAGCGGGTTTGAGGCCCGGGCAGGAGGCTGGCGGGCCGACGGAGTTTGTGCGGAGCCCGCTTTGTATGCTTGTAGCAACTGGGCTGCGAGGATGATGAGGCAAAGAAATACTGAGACGAGGCCGGGGCGGGTTGCGCCTTGTCCGCGATTGCGGAGTTTATTGAAATCTGTCTTGAAGCCGCTCTTCCAGGCAGGATTGTCGAGAAATCGATGAAAGAATCGCATATCCGCACACGTCCAGATTCCGGGTCCGGCTTCCCTTCTCTCATTGTGGGAGGAAGATTAGCTGGAGCCCGATCAAATGCATGCTGTGTAATATGCGATTTCCGTGATCGGAATGAGGCGCGATGACGGTTCCGAAATGGAATCTCGGGAATTGGGCTGTGATCACGTTCCGCCAGTGGAACGGCATGACCTCTCAGGAAAGAGCGCCGGAGTCCTCATTCCCTCATCGGCTAAAGCCGAACCTTGGGCCTATTACAAACGTACGGGATGAATCTCGTACCCTTCAATGTACAAAGCTCACCTACCACTAACTTACGGGATGAATCCCGCAGCCTTCAAAGTACAAAGCTCGCGGACAGGTTCTTAGAACAGTCGACCATCGTGGGGCTGGTTCGCTTCCCTGCTGTTCTGGCGAATGTATTGTTCCGAATCGAACTTCTTCGCGGTCGAAGCACCGGACATGGGTCGCACAAGCCCAAAGATGGGACGGTTGAACCAGGGGCGGTCGTGGCGGCCAACAATGGCCCAGGCAATTCCGGCATAGCCGTTGGGGTCGCGGCCGTCAAGTTCGTAGCGGTCGTTGAGGGATACGGCCCACTCGAAGGCACGAGCGGGGTCGGGTGACCACTCCAGGATTTTCTTCGCCCAATACATGCGCATGTAGTTGTGCATCCAGCCGGTGTCGACCATCTGGCGCTGGGCGGCGTTCCACAGGTCGTCGGCGGTCTCGGCGCGCTCCATTTGGGCAAGAGTGTAGCGATGGGGCCGGGTATCGGCGGTGTGTTCGATGAGTGTTTTGCGAGCCCAGGGCGCGGCGCACTCCCAGGTATCATAGTTGGGCTCGTGGCGGACGAAGAGGATTGAGAGTTCGCGCCAGGCGATCACCTGTTCGAGATATTTCTCGGATGCAGCCTCGGTTGCTTTGCCTTCGGCGACTGCTTTCTTGACTGCGAGGGCGATGGTGATGGGGCCGATGTTGCCGAAATGGAGGTACGGCGAGAGACGGCTGGTGCCTTTGAGCTCTGGATGGTTGCGGGTTGTGTCGTAGTGCTTAAGTTCGAGATTTACGAAGTCCTTCAGGCGTTTAAGAGCGGAGTGAGTGCCGCCGGTAAATGTGTCGACTGGGCCTATGGTGCGGTCGAGCTTGTTAAAGCCGGCGGTGATGTCGTTGGTGAGGGGATAAAACTCGAACTTCTTTTTGGGTTTCCATGAAAGAAGTGGAGTTGCGTTCGCGGAGGGCACCAGGTGGTTGGGGATTTCTTTTTTCAGATGCGGCCGGAAATGGTGGAGCAGAACGTAGCTTCGTTCGAAGACGCGCGATGGGACCACCACATCGGCATCGACGGTCCAGTAGGGGATTTTGAGACGCTTTACGAGGACCTTGCGCCAGCGTTCGGGCTCGCGGCAGGGGTTTTCGTCGCCGATGAGCAAGGAGGCTTGGACTTCTTCGAGAAAGGCTTCGAGGGAGTTTTCAGGTGTGCGCCGCAGCACGAAGGCTACGCCGCGCTCGGCTGCATCTTCGGCTACGTCGCAGAGTCCCTGCTGGAGAAAGTGGTAGTGGCGCAGATTCGCGTTTGGGTAGTTGGGAATGACCTGGAAGTAGACGACTACAGGAAGGTCGAGAAGGTTGGCGGCTTCGACCGCCATGTCGAGTGCGGGGTTATCGACGATGCGCTGGGCGTGCTGCATCCAGTAGACAACGCAGCGGCCTGTCTTGAGCGGGGTGCCGGAGCGGCGGACCAGGATGCGTGGCTGCGTGGCGAGGCGAGCGAGTTCTTCAGGCATTGCGGATTCGTCGGACAAGGTCATCGCCTTGGAAGATTCTTTCGCCGCGAGGTTGGATTCTTATTCGGACTTGCGGAGGTTGAAGCGGAGAGCGGTCAGCTTGGCGGAGACGGAAGCTACCTTGGTGTCCATCATTCCGTTGGATCGGAGGAGCGTGCGGATTGCGGTTTCATTCAGCGGATGGCCTGGACCTTTGGCGTAGACGATCCAGATTGGAATGCCGGACATCAACTGTTTCATGGCCTGTTTGAGCACAGCTTGCAAAGACTCCGGCGTACCAACAAGAGCGACGATGATGTCGGCGTTCCTGGCTGTGTGCTGGGCTGCTTCGGCGAGGGCGGCGTTGAGGATTTCGTCGTCGATGTTGCCGATGGTTCGGACTCTTGTGGCACTGGTGATTCCGAGTTTTCGAGCAAGCGATGGAGGCGGACTGGCGATTGTGGCTGCCCACCTTTCGGCGGCGGGCGAGCCGAGAATAAGCTCGACTGGTTCGCGGCCCGCCTGGAAGCAGAGACGATCGGAAATGACTTTTACTTGCTGGAGTTCGTTGAACGGGATGCGCTTGCGAATGCCGCCGCGGAGGATGATTTCGCTGGTCTCGAGGAGCGCTTTGACCTCGGTGATTTCGCCGGCCCAGTCGCATGTGCAGATGGCTTCACGGCCCATTGTGGGGTCCTCAAATGAATTGTAGCGCGGAACAAAAAGAGCCGCCCGATAGGGAAGCCCTTGGCGGGTATTCGATCGGTTCCGCGGCCATTGCTTTACAACTTAGGCGGTGCGGCCCCGGAAAATCCCGCAGGGACTAAAGTCCACATTCACTTTAGGCTCTTTGCAGCACGACTAAAGTCATGCCTTTTCAAAGCTGAGGGTCTACCAGCGTCCCCAGGCGCGGCTGATGTAATCGGCCAGGGTCATGCCGATGAGTGCGAGGAAGGTGAACAGGCCGCAGAATACGGTGAGCTTTGTGAGTTTGGAGCTGTACTTCACGTGCATGAAGAAGAGCACTACGATGACCGCCTTCACGCAGGCAATCAGGATGGCCGCGATGGGATTGAAGATTCCCATTTCCACATAGGACGCACCGACGGTGAGCGCGGTGAAGACAAGCAACGCGAGAAAGATGACCACGTAGACAGTGGGGCTGACAACGTGATGCTGCGCTTCTTCCATTTCTTTTTGATCGGTCATGCTGTTTGTCCTCTACGTATTTGCATGTCTGCTGATCAAATACAGCAGCGGGAACAGGAATATCCAGACGATGTCGACAAAGTGCCAGTACAAGCCGAAATTTTCGACGAAGGTGACGTGCCCGGCCGTGTATGCACCGGCCTGCGCGCGATAGATCATGAATCCAAGAATGGCGATGCCGATGATCATGTGCAGCGCGTGCATACCTGTCATGGCGAAGTAGAGGGAGAAGTAGACCTCGGTGTGGCGCGCCATGTCGAGTGGGAGGGGCTTGTCTCCCGCGGCCTTGGCTGCATCATCGGAGTCGGGGTTGAGAAAGGAATTCAGGCTGTAGTGAGCGCCCGGAATGTGATTCTTTTCGAACTTTTCCTTATATTCGATGGTCTTGATGCCCAAAAAGCCGATGCCGAGTATGAAGGTGAGAACCAGGCAGAGCACGAGGCCACTCTTCTTGCGCACTTCCGCACACCAGACGCCCATGGCCATGGTGAAGCTCGAACTGATGAGCAGCAGCGTATTCAGCGTGCCCCAGAAGATATTCAACTGGTGCGATGCGGCAACGAAGGCTGGGTAGTACCAATTGCGATAGATCAGGTAGGCGGTAAAAAGGCCGCCGAAGAACATGACTTCGGTGAGCAGGAAAAGCCACATGGCGAAGCCGGCGGCGTCGGCCTGCTGCTCCACATTCTCGAAGTGGTGGCGCAGATAGGGAGGGTGCGCTTCGTGGCCGTGTTCAGGCGCGTCGTGAGCGCCGTGGGCGATGGCTGTGCTATCCGACACTGGCTACCTCTTTTTCCTTTTGGTTTTCCAGCCACTCATAGTCGTAGGCTTCGTGGTCCATGATGGGGGTCTCAAGGAAGTTCTCAGTCAACGGCGGGGACTGGGTTTGCCATTCGAGGCCCGTCGCCTGCCAGGGATTGTTGCCGGCTATTTCACCGTACTTGAGCGACCAGGTGAGGTAGAGGACCGGAAGCAGATAGCCCACGCCGAGTATAGTTGCGCCTGCGGTCGAGAATACATTGAGCACCTGAAACTCTGGCGGGTAAGAAGCGTAGCGGCGGGGCATGCCGAGAGTGCCGAGAATGAATTGCGGGAAGAAAGTGAAGTTGAAGCCGATGAATGTGACGACGGCGGCTAGCTGCGAGATCTTCTCCGGATACATGCGGCCGGTCATTTTGGGCCACCAGAAGTGAATGCCTGCCAGGAACGCCATCAACATGCCTCCCACCATGACGAAGTGGAAGTGGGCAACAATGAAGTAGGTTTCCGTCAGATGGATGTCTGTCCCTGAAGTGCCGAGGAAGATGCCGGTGAGACCGCCAATGGTGAACAGGCCCATGAAGCCGAAGGTGTAAAGCATCGGCGTTTCAAAAGTGATGGAGCCTTTATAGAGGGTGAATGTCCAGTTGAATATCTTGATCGCTGAGGGCACCGCAACGAGCATGGTGAGCAGCGAGAAGACCAGCACGGAGTAGTTTGAAATGCCCATGATGAACATGTGATGGGCCCAGACGAAGAAGCCGAAGACGGCGATGGCAACGGAAGAGAATGCGACGGCTGTATATCCGAAGACTCGTTTGCGGCTGAAGGTCGAGATGGTCTCGGAGATGACGCCCATGCCGGGCAGAATCATGATGTAGACGGCGGGGTGCGAATAGAACCAGAAGAGATGCTGAAACAGGATTGGGTCGCCACCCTTGGTGGGATCGAAGACGCCGATGCCGATGGTGCGCTCGAGAGCAACGAGGACGATGGCGATGGCGACTACCGGAGTGCCGAGCACCATGAGGATACTGGCCGCATAGTGCGCCCACACGAAGAGAGGCATGCGGAACCAGGTCATTCCCGGGCAGCGCATCTTGTGAATGGTGACGATGAAGTTGAGGCCGGTAAAGATGGAACTGAATCCGGCGATGAAGACGGCGAGCCCTGTAGTGAGGACGTTGGTATTCACATAATGCGTTGAGAGAGGTGTGGTAAAAGTCCAACCGGTATCCACGCCGCCTGTTGCCATGGTGTAGATGGCGAGCAGGCCTCCTGCGATATAGAGATACCAACTAAGCAGGTTGATTTTGGGAAGCGCGAGATCTTTGGCGCCAATCATCAGCGGGATCAGGAAATTGCCCAGAGTGGCTGGAACCGACGGCACCAGGAAGAAGAAGATCATGATGACGCCGTGCATGGTGAACACCTTGTTATAGGTGTCGGTAGCCATCAAATCGGTTTGCGGGGTCAGCAGTTCGAGGCGGATGAGGCCCGCAAGCGCTCCGCCAATAAAGAAGAAGAAGCTCAACGAAATGAGATAGAGGACGGCAATCCGCTTGTGGTCGCCTGTCAACAGCCAGCTGAGAAGTCCGTTCTCCTTGGTGATGAAATTCACCTTGGGAATTCTGGCCGTGGATTGGTCGGGGAGACTGACGATTGTGTCGCTCATGGCTTCACCATTCCTTGTGGGGCGGCCTTCGGCGCGGCAACAGCGGCAGGCACAGGAGCGGCCTTGCCCTCGCCCTCCGGCAGCAGATCGGTGGTATTCAATGTTTGATCGATGCGGTAGTTGGAGTTGAGGTTCTTGATGTATTCAACGAGCGCGATGACACCCTCTTCACTGACCTGCCCCTGGTAAGTGGGCATGATGGGCGCGTAGCCCTGGGTGATGTGCTGAGACGGATTCAGGATCGACTCGCGCAGGTAAGCATCGTCGGCCAAAACGGTGCCGCCGCTGCTGAGCGCGAGCTTGGAGCCGTAGACATTGGCAAGGCTTGGGCCACGTGCATCGGGTTTGGCATTGTGGCAAGCATTGCAACTGAGGCTGGCAAAGAGACGCTCGCCGTTTTGTGCCAGAGACATGCCGCTTGTGGAACCGGCAAGCCACTTCTTGTAATCGTCTGGCGTAAGCACGACGATGTCGCCGATCATCTGAGAATGGTTGGTCCCGCAATATTGCGTGCAGAACAAGTGATAGGTTCCAGGCATGGTGGCCTCAAACCAGACTGAGGTGTACCGGCCCGGAATGGCCTCGCGCTTTACGCGGAATGCGGGGATCGAAAAGCTGTGAAACACATCTTGCGAGATGAGCGTTAACTGGATTGGTTTGCCGATGGGGATGTGCAGCGAGTTGATCTCATGCTGGCCGCCCGGATGTTCGGCCTTCCACATCCACTGTTTGCCGACAACGTAGATGTTCATGGCGTTGGCAGGCGGGGTGTAGACGCGGAAGTAGATGAGCGCGCCCCACACGAACATGACCAGGAAAAGGCCCAGCGGGATGATGGTCCATGTGGCCTCAAGGAGCGTGGAGCCTTCAATCTGCACAGCGACCGGGTGCCGACCCTTCCTATAGAGAATGCAGAAGGTCGTGACCAG
>Ga0302140_10000356_pt1 | contig 56470 bp, 56 predicted proteins | sample I_Bog_E1_1_FD_202095 | JGI IMG/M metagenome (GOLD analysis project Ga0302140, IMG submission 202095) | Peat permafrost microbial communities from Stordalen Mire near Abisko, Sweden - I_Bog_E1_1 | ecosystem: Environmental > Terrestrial > Soil > Wetlands > Peat | place: Sweden: Abisko, Stordalen...
AATAAATAACAGGTCCAAAGTTGCCATGAATATTTTTCATCAGGCAAGGAGACGAATTGCCCTCATAGCGAGCCTATTAGGTCAATTTGCCGACGCAGCATGATGGAAAATAGGCTGGCAAATGGACTTGTTATTTATTTGATTGTGCCTTATGTCATTAATTAGAAATCATATTAGTTTTATCAAGTCCATTCTCTACAAGAATAGCGTATAAGGTACCATCTGCTTTCATCTCATTAATTTTTTCATTAAATGCATGTAATAATATTGTATCATTTTTTCTAACTGCTATCCCTACAGTTCCAATTACTTCAGGCGTATAGTCTTTCAGCATTCTTAAAATAAGATTTTTGTCTTTTAATAAAGAATATTTTAAAATAACAGAATCAATTATACCTGCATTAACTTTATTGCTATTTATAGCATTTAATAAGTCAGCTGAAGTATCGAAAATTACTATATCTTTTATTAAGTTACTTTTCTTCCACTCTTCTGCCAAATTCAAAAATACTGTTCCTTTTTCTACTCCAACTACTGCATTTTTTAAATCACACTTAAAATTAATTGTTGAAAATGTTGGAACTACGATAGCTTCTGGTCCTTTATATAAAGGCTCAGTAAATGATACTAACTCTTCACGCTTTGGAGTTATATATATTCCACCTGCTGAAATATCTATACTATCATCAGTATTTAATCTTTCTAATAAATCTGAGAATGGTGATACCTTCATTTCAACTTTATTAATTCCAAGCCGCTTTGCAATTTCAGTTATTATATCGGCATCAATTCCTGATATCTTATTTGTTTTAGGATCTAAATAAAAATATGTAATATCATTTAATGGTGAGACAACAGTTATTTCTCCTTTTTCTTTTATCGCCTCCAATCTATTCTTTTCCATTTGGTTATTTATTGTTGCAGTTTTACTATTATCTATTGCAGTAGTACCTTCAAGTATCATTACTATAAAATTTATAATAAAAATTAATATTAATAATTTTTGTGGTATTTTTCTCATATAAATCTCCTTTAAGTTTATTATTAAAATTCACAGAATATCCTACTGCATCACATAAAATAAAGCAGTAGTCTTAATTCATACTACTGCTATTTTGCTATAAAGTATTAAATTTTAAACATAAAATTAGAAAAATCCATCTTTTTCTACACCTTCAATGTATTAATAAAAGTAGCTTAACTACTTCTCTATTAGTTTGTTTCAACTGTTCTAATAAAATTTATTAAGGCACATGAAAATAAATAACAGGTCCAAAGTTACCATGAATATTTTTCATCAGGCAAGGAGACGAATTGCCCTCATAGCGGGCCTATTAGGTCAATTTGCCGACGCAGCATGATGGAAAATAGGCTGGCAAATGGACTTGTTATTTATTTTATTGTGCCTAATCTACATTTATTCTATAATACAAAAATGATTTTTCTTTTCAATATTCCTTTTAACTTTATTCGCAGCTTTACTATCAATTTCAAATACATATGAACTTTCGCTTACTATATCTTTTTTTATTTCTTAACGCATACTGGTTATTATTTTCTTTCATATGCCTAAATTTAATATTCTCTAATAAACAATACTCGAAATATTTAAAGAATACTGATCTTTTAAAATCATAAATATTCTATCATGTTCTTTACTCCAACAATTATCAGCATAATCACAGTTATTACAATTCCAGCAAGAAATTGCACCAAACTTCTCAATAACATTTTTATTATCATGGAAATTTTTAGTCACATCCCGAATTATTTCTGATGGATAAAACTGTTCTAATAATTCTATATTAGTGTTACTATCAAAATTAGAAGCCCTATTACCAATATAATCTCTAACACATTTGTAATAGGTATAATTAAATTTATCGTTATTAGGATTGTTTAATGAATTTATGAAATTGTTTATATACTTAAAACTTTCTTCATATCTACCTATTTTATAGGACAATACACATTTTAACAATTCCATATCTGAATAGTACCAATTAACTTTATCAAATATATTTATATTGAGTATCTGTGGCACTGATATTTTCCCTTTTATATTTGAACAATTTAGATTAGATATTAATTTAGTAATTTCCTCATTGCTTATATTATCAATATCTCTTAAACATTCTTTTATTTTAATGTAGCTACTATAATTGTCAAGAGATTCAACATCATGAATACTTTCTACTTCACTAAATCCTGGTACAATTACATGATAGCTTGGAAAACCTAAGAATGACACATCTCTGATAAATATAGAATAATCATCTCTTTTTAATATATTTACTAAATATTCTAACATATCTGAATTGCTATCACCATTTATGTTATTAAATTCTTTAAATTCATATGATTCTTTATTCGAAAATAAATTTTTATCATAAATTCCAGCACCATTTACTAAAATTCCAATCATGTTATTATGAACATTTTTAATTTGTGGAATTGAAGAAAATTCTGTAACACCTTTAAGCATTTTTATGTGTTGACCTTGTAATAATTCAGTAAGTGTTCTTTGTAAGGCAATTTCAAATTTGGGATGTGCACCAAATTTCACAAAATATGTTTGATCTGATTTGTTAATTATAATTACTCCAATTACGGGGTAACCTTTACCCAGTGAACAATCTTTAACCATAACTTTATAATTACCAGATAACTCTAGGTCTTTTAACATTTTTTCAAGTAATGGATATCTAGCTATATAACTTATTGGTATATCTGGTGGAACAATATTTTCCATTAATATTTTCTGATTAACGTGTCTTTCAAATATTTCTGATAATCCCTGAACAAGTGCCTCTTCCTTTGTATTGCCTGCACACATCCCATTAGACATATACATTTTAGAAACCATTTTTATTGGTATATAAGATTTTTTTTTTGTTAACATATTAATATATGGAATAGAGATAAAGTGTGTATTGAAATTCTCATATGCAATCGACATCCATTTTTTTAAAAGCTCTCTTTTATCAACAGTTTTCCTAATAAGCTTTTCTTGAATTTTAAACCAACTATTATCAAACTTCAATACTTCATCAAAGGTCATAGATTTTTCATCTGGACAATAATAGAATCCTTTATGTTTAAGTGCCTTTTGGCTGACATCAACAGACAACTTAAAAAATGCTTGATTTTGAAGTCGCTCCATTAATTCTCCATAGGCACTCGCTAAAGCATATGAAGGGCTTATTCCTTTCCCATTAGTAGCTAAATTACTATTATTAATCCTTACTGTAACTGAATAGTAATTTTCAATTGAATTACACCAATTACTTTCAACTGTTTTTATTCCAATTTCATCCAAAATAGTTTTTATCTTATGTATTGTTATGTCTGGATTATTATCTTTAAAATTTATATCTTTATACTTACTCACACATTATCACCTCATTAATAATAGATATTAATATTAATTAACGAATAGGTTTTTTCAAAATAAAATGCAAATTTTAGAGTACGAATGTCTTTTTCTTTTTTAGAAACAAGAGGACTAAAAATAAGTCCCCTTAAACAATAAATTTATTTTTAAAAATTATATTTTCAAATATTAATTTGTATTATTTTTCTTTTACTTTCATGGGTTTCATTTCTGCCATTCCTGGCATTCCTTGCATTCCGCACATGGCTTTCATACTTTGCATACCTTTCATTCCATCCATTTCCTGCATGCCTTTAGTACCTTGCATTCCTGGCATTCCGTACATGCTTGGCATTCCATACATGTATGGCATTCCCCACATACCTTGCATTCCTGGCATCCCCTGCATTCCTTGCATCCCTTGCATTCCCTGCATTCCTTGCATTCCCTGCATCGCTTGCATTCCCTGCATCGCTTGCATCATATACATAATGTACATCATTTGCATCATTTCTTTCATATCCGCTAAATCCATATCATTCCCTAATTTTAAATTGTCTTTTTCCAAAATAGTGGCTCCTTTAAATTAATATCGTAATAATATATATATATATGTCAGCCTTTTAATTTTAGTGCTTTTCTATTAAATAATTGATTTAATAATAAAGCTTTATTCATTTCTATAATAATTTCTATAAATATTTTCTTTCATAATATTTATGAACTGTTTTTGAATTCTATTTACTTCATTTGTAAGATTTTCATTAGGATTTTTCTGTTGTAAATCTTCTATTTCTTCAATATCTAGACTCTCCTTTTCAACATAAGAAACTGGTACACGCAAATTTTTTGGTATTGATAAATACATACTTACCTCTAATTTAATTGATTTTATAATAATATATACATCCTATAAATAATATATTACAATTTAAACTTTAAATTATATGCTAGAGATATTAGATATGTATAAAATTTCCTAAAAATAGTTTTATCTCATCTTGTGTTGATTCAGCTTCCTCTATTTTTAACCACTTCTTTTGTAATTCTCTTTGCTTCTTTTGCTTTACATATTCGTAAAAATCCAATATCTGTGACAAAACTAACTCATCATCTAGAAATTCTTCTCTATCTCTTCACCATTCCCTGTTCCATAGTTTAGATCATTAGTAGAATTTATCCTTCATTAATGGTATTATTTTATTAAAATATAATAAACATATTTCTACTATTCCAAATAAGATTCTGCTTACTTTACTTGATAAAATTCTTAATCACATTTAAGAATTTCAGATTAATAAATTAGTAAATATCTACAGTATTTTAGTTTAAATAATTAGGCACAATCAAATAAATAACAAGTCCATTTGCCAGCCTATTTTCCATCATGCTGCGTCGGCAAATTGACCTAATAGGCCCGCTATGAGGGCAATTCGTCTCCTTGCCTGATGAAAAATATTCATGGCAACTTTGGACCTGTTATTTATTTTCATGTGCCTTAAATATTAATCATGTGAAAGAAAATAATAAGTCAATAATATAAATGAAGGAGGTCTTATCATGTTAATAGATCCAATCAGAACTTATACTTATAAAGATTATCTAACTTATGATGAAAATGAAAGAATAGAAATTATAGAAGGCGAAATAATTAATATGAGCCCAGCTCCAAGTAGAATACACCAAGAAATAATAACTGAAATACTTTTTAAAATAAGACAATATATTGAATCTAATAATGGTTCATGTAAGGTTTATGCTGCTCCATTTGATGTAATACTTAAAAATGATACAGAAGAAGTAACTAACAGTAAAAATATAGTTCAACCCGACATATCCGTTATATGTGATAAAAGTAAATTGACTGATAAAGGTTGCACTGGTTCACCTGATATGATTGTAGAAGTTATATCTCCATATAATCCCAGTAATGACTATGTAAGAAAATTAAATCTATATGAAAAGTTTAAAGTTAAGGAATATTGGATTGTAAACCCCATGAGAAAAAATGTATTAGTTTACGTATTAACTGAAAATGGATATGATGCTCCTATATCTTACACATTTGATGATAAAGTTAAAGTAAATATCTATGATAATCTTGAAATAGACTTTGATTCTATTGATATATAAGTAATATAAAGTAACCATCCAACGCCCTGCTATATCCTTCAGAGCTTTGGATGGTTAGCTGTATGATCTATTCCTGTTTCATGCAAACAATCAAATTTTATTATCTTTTTCTTCTCTTGAAATTATACATTTTCTTCAATTTTTCCAACATTTCAAAAACTACGGGGCATACACTTGAAAAATCAACTATACTTATCAAACTAAGTAATCTTTCTGGCTTATTTGTAAATGGATACTCTCTGCATCCTTCTGGTTTACATTTTTCAATCTCACAAGCACCATTTTCAGTTAAAAAACAGCATGGTCTCCCTTTAACATCATATCCGTTAATGGTCATTTCTATATACTTATCCATAAATTCTTCTTTTGTCAGTTTAATCAAATTTGCAGCTTTCTCTATTTCAGTTTCTTCAAAAGTTATTGAATACACTTTGCAGCAATTTCTGCATTTGTTACAATCATAATCTTTAAACAATTCATTATGTAACTCTGCAAATTGCTCATCTAATTCATCTAAATCTGAATGATTTTTTAAATACCTTCTAAATGCATAATTTTCATCTTCAACTTTTTTAAATTCTTCTTCTATTTTTGATGGTTCTATCACAATATCCTCTCCTCTACTATTGATGTTAATGTATCATATCTTCCTCTGATGCTTTAACTATTTCATAAGAAATATTGCCTTTTTTAGGACAAGGTAAATGTTCCATTCCAAATGAACAAAAATCACAATAAGCATTTTGTCCATGCTCTACTAAACATTTACTTCCACATTCTTCTATACAATTATCTACAGTGGAATCAATTATAGACCAATACAAAGTTCCTGCTATTTCATTTGCCATCGCTGTTTCAATTTCCTTACCTAATTCCCTCTCAAATGTAAATGCAAACCTATTTATAAATTCAATATAAAAAAAGTTTATACTTGTTTCTTTTTGTAATTCCATAGGCAGTTCAGCTATTTTAACCCCCTTATCAATTAAAGATTTAAAACTAATATTTTTTAGTGGTGTTTTCAAACAATTATGTTTACAATTTATGCACTCACTGTAGAACTTTTTTGAATAATCAAATAAATTTTTAATTATTTCTTTTGATTTATCCTTACTTATTTTGTTATATTTGTATAAAATACTCCCTGTAGCGTTTAGAAGTTCTATTAAAAAGAAATCAAATCTTGTTAATGGATATCCAGATATCTCAATATACTCTTTTACTGTAAAATATTTATCTGATAGGGTTTCTATCTGTGCTAGCTTATTTCTAATATGCTCCTCTTCTTGGTCTTTTTTACTACAGCAGTTTTTATATTTTTTACCACTTCCACAATAGCATAAATCATTTCTCCCAATCTTAGGTTTTAATTCAATTATTTTAGAGTTTTCATAAGTTTTAATATCAAATATATCATTTTTTATCACAATATCATCTCCTCTACTATTTTCCACAACATTTTCAGTACTTTTTCTCACTATCACAAGGACAAAAAATAAAGAAATTTATCAAAGTTCAAAGTCCTTTAATACCGTATTATAAAAACAAATACATTCTTCATTAGAATTATTTCTACCTAGCATTTTATATTTGAAAGTTATCATAGGAACTGCATAAACCACAGCATTTTGCAAAAATACATTAGTTTTTATTTTATACTTTTCTGTTATTTCATTTAATTGTCTTTGCTTTTCCATATTATATATTTCAATCTTATGTTTATAATCATTAACCTTTTCTTCACTTAAATTTTTTCTATTCATTCTTTTTTCCGCTTCAATCTTTAATGAATCATAGTATATGTTAATTCGGTTTTCTTCTTTATTTATAATAGCTTTGTTACCTAATTGCTCCGTTTTAACTTCTTTAATCCTATCAATTTCCTTTAATACTTCCTTTAATGCCTCTAAAAAATCTATATTGGTTTTTAATGGATAATCATATTGAGGTTTTGATTCATAAAATACACTATTTAAATTATCATAAAATTTATTTGATACACTCATGGATTTCATGTCTATTACTACATCTTCAAACTCTTCTATTGTATTATCAGAAGCATAAGTTACTTTAAAGCTATATTTCACGAAATAATTTATGAACTTTTTTTCATCTATTACTTCTAAATTGGTTCTATCTAAATTTAGAAATTTCTTTATTTTCTTTTCAGGTTCTGCCATATTTAAATTATCCACTATTGCATATCTTATAGAAGTATTTGAAAGTTTAAGACTTAAATCGATAATTTTATCTAAAATAAAGCTACCAAAAGTAACAAGTTCATATTTGGGATTTTCAAGGTAAACTTCATAATCAAAACATAATTTAAGTTCTGTTTTCCCAAAAACATTTTTAAATTCATCATCAATTAATACATGAATAAGAGCATAGTCAACTTCTTCAATTGCAGCACCTAAAGTAGTAAAAAACTTAATAACAAATTGCTGTAAATTAGACATTATTCTTCCCTCGCTTCAAATAAATTACCAAAGATTTTTTCATCAACATTCTTAATTTTAACGTATTGATTTTTCATATCTAATAACTTATTTCCTAATTCATCAATTTTGTTTTTCAATTCATTTTCATCTTCAGCGTTAGTCCATATATTCATTATTAAATCATCAAACCCTTGTTCCTCTTCATTTAAATCTCCAAGTATCATGTCTACTTCTCCAACTACAAGTTCAAACATATTTATTTTCTTATCAAGGAGCTCAAGTATATATGCTTCTATGGTATCCTTAGCCTCAAGATTAAAAATGTGTACATCTCTTTCTTGTCCTACTCTGTGTATTCTTCCTATTCTCTGTTCAATAGCCATAGGGTTCCATGGAAGATCATAATTTATAATTCCATTACAAAATTGAAGATTTCTTCCTTCTCCCCCGGCTTCAGTGCTTATAAGAATTTGTGCTTCATTTCTAAAATGGTTAATTTGAACTTCTTTTTCTTTTCTCGTCATTCCACCATGAAAAACTGCAACTTTATAACCATTTTGTTTTAACAATTTTTCTAAAAATCCAATTGTTGGTTTATACTTAGTAAATACTATAATTTTATCATTAAAATCATTTATTATTTTTAAAAGAGTTTTTCCTTTAGTATTCTCTTCATATCTTTTGTCTCCAATTTCCTTTGCAATTTCCATAAAACTATATATATTTTTCTTATTTTCCATTGAAATAGAATCACTAACTGATAATTTTTCAAGAGTAGGAAGAACAGCATATACACTGCTTCCAAGCTCAGCTTGCATTATTTTAAGAGTAAACTTAGATATTCCATTTTGTTTATCATTATAATTTACTTTAACAAAATTGCTTATTGAGTCATAAAATTTCTTTTCTATATCTGATAATTTCACTTCTATAGTTTTAGCATATCTTTTAGTAAACTTTATATCAACATCACTTCTTTTATTTCTAATCATAACATCTGATATAAGCGTTCTTAGTTTTTCAACATTTTTAGGTTCCATTAACTCTCCTGATTTCACAAAATTCTTTTTAAATTCAGAATATGTGTTTAGCTGACCTGGTTTTAATAAAGTTATTAAATTATATAATTCTTCAAGATTATTTTGAATTGGTGTAGCCGTTAAAAGAAGAATTGCATTTTTATTTAGTTTATTTACAAACTCCCAGGCAACAGTTTTCCTATTTTTTAAATGATGAGCTTCATCAACAATGACTAAATCATAATGTATTTTTAATATACTTTCACTGTTTTGTTTTCTTTTTGCAAGATTTATTGAAGAAATTACCTTTGGATAATGCTCCCATGCTTTATCACCCATTTGCTTAAATTTAGGATCATCACTTGTTATAAAATCCTGATTAAATTTTCTTTTAAGCTCATTACTCCATTGTTCCACTAATGATGGTGGAACAATTATAAGTATTTTCCTTGCTAAACCTCTCATTATATATTCCATCATAATAGTACATGCTTCTATGGTTTTTCCAAGACCAACCTCATCACATAACAAAGCTCTTCCTCTGAATCTTTTGAGAACTTCTTTAACTGTTCTTATTTGATATTCAAATAACTCCATTTCTCTTAAATGGTTTTGTGATAACAGTTTATCAAAACTCGGAATAGTCGCAAAATCTTTTGCAAGTTCATAAATTTGAATCCATCTTTCTTCTCCAAATTTAAATTCTGTTAAATCCTTAATTATTTCATATGCCTTTGAAGAATCTTTAAGCAAATTAAAAACTTCATCTTCCTTAGAAATTTCATCAAGGTTTTGCAATAAAAGCTCATTCTTGTGTTCATCATATTTAACTATTGCTTTTGTATTTTTTATATTTTTAAAAAAGCCTTTAATACCTCTTCCTGTTATTATATTTTCATTTCTATCAATTTTAAACGCCTTTAAATTATCCTCAATATTTATATTGATTTCTGACATATTTGTAGGAATTAATCCCCTGACTACTTGATCCATTTCAATAGCACCTAAATCAATCAATGATTTATCTACTTCACATATATATCCATCTATCACTTTCATATTAAAACTCAATCCTTATATTGTATATTTAGGTTATTTTCAGATAACCTATAATCTTTGTAGCATCATTTCATAAATTTATATTTATATTTTAGCATAAATAGAAGAGCTTACATTACATAAACTCTTCTATTTTAATAGTTTTCTTTTAAACTATTTTTCTTTAGGCACATGAAAGAAAATAACAAGTCCAAAATGCCATGATTATTTTTCATCAGGCAAGGAAGCAGATTGGTCTCATAGCGAGCCTATTATGGCAATCTGCTGATGCAACATGATGGAAAATAGGCTTGGCAGATGGACTTGTTATTTTTTTAATTGTGCCTTAAACATATACCTGAAAAATCTCCTTCCCTTCAATATTTACTCTTTCTTCTTTAAATTCTTTATTCTTATTGAAATTAAATACTAGGAGATATCCTCTATCTAAACCATGTATATCTAAATAATCACAAAGCTGTTTAACCCCATCTTCGTGATATTTTAAACCTCTCCAAATCTTCATTTCAATTATATACTTAAAGCTGTTGTAGGTTATGACTACATCTAATCTCTTTTCTTCTGAAACTTGGACTTCTTTAAAATCAAAGCCTGTTCCATTTATTATAGGTTTTATAAAAGCTAAGAATAATAATCTTCCATGATGCTCAATAAATTCTTGATCCTTAGATGAATATTGTTCCTTCATAAATTGTTGAAATCTTTTTAGGATCTTTCCTATGTTTAAGCCGCCATCCTCTTTAATAAATGCTTGTTTAAAATTATAAGCATCCATCTTACTATAACTATTTTCAAGCTTAGATACCATGTAATTATACATTCTTTCGCCAAATATCTTGTTGGATATTTGAACTTTACCATTATTATTTTTAAAATATCCATAGAGTATTCCGAGTTCAATAAGAGGATTATCATTATTAAAACTCTTATCATTTCCCCTTACAATTATGTCTTCAATATAATCATAAAGCTCTTTATTATTTTCTAAATTCTTAATTAAGCTATCAAATAAAGTGTTTTTTTCTTCCAGAATCATCTTAACTGCTTCTTGAACATCTATAAGTTCCCAAGGCATTTTATCAATTTCATAAATTTTTTCATCAATTATTTGACATAATCTACTGACTAAGAAAGGATATCCTCCTGTAAAAAAGTACAGTTCACTACTAAGCTTATCTACCTCCATTGAAATGGAATTTTCCATGCAGTATTCCTTTAGCATTGTACTTATTTCCTTTGGTGAAAAGCTCATATCCACATCAAAATCCACAGCAATATTCCATGGAGAATTATATTTAGCTTCTTCTTCACTTCTTATCTTTAATTTTAAGCTCTTAACATCATATAATCCCGCTAAAATAACGCTTTTAAAAGTAAAATCCTTCCCCACTTCTCTAGCTAGATACTTATTCCTAAGCATACCAATAAAACTTAAAAATAATTGATTATTTGAACTTTTGTCCACTTCATCTATAATCAAGATTACACCTCTTGGATTTTTCTTTGTAAAATTTGTTATTGCTTTTGATAGACCTTTAATATCTTCAACATTTTCTCTTAACTCCAATATTTTTTTACTTTCTTCCTCATAAGAAAATTGTATACTTTCACTCATAAGTTCTAAGAAAACCTTAGAAAATCCTTCTTCTTCTTCAAAAACTTTGTCTCCAATACCTTCAAAGCTTATATCAATAACTAAATAATCTTCTTTTAAGAAATTAGCCAATTCATTCAAAGTAGTAGTTTTCCCATACTGCCTAGGCTTATTTATAGTAAAATAAAATTCATTATCTATAAGCTTTTTGATTTGCTCAAGTTTATCACTTATATCAACCATATAATGTTTTCTTGAAACGCAAACCCCTGTGCTATTAAACCTTTTCTTCATAAAAAAACACCTTCTCTCTTTATTAATTTTAATCTTACTAAACACTATTTCTATTATATCCAATTTCACATATTATTAAAAGAAATAATGCCTAGGTGTATACTATTAATCAACAAACCTTTAAATGTCTTTTTTAAGAAGAGCTTGGTTGTACTATTGAATTTGTAGATGTTTTTCATGACAACACTCATGAATATGAGAATATTATAGTTAATTTTTATCCATTGTCAATTATTTAAGCTTTCTTAGTAAATTCAACATATAATCTTTCAGGCATTTTATGTTCAAGTTCTAATTTAACTGTAATTGGCCTTTCTCCTTCAAATTCTATTGTATTTCCTTTTCCAATATACACATAAGGTTGAACTACTCTATCTATTTCTTCATATTTTCTAACAAATAAATGAAGATTTACATTTCTATCAGCGTTATAAATAATATTTTTTCCTCTTTCTGAACTTTGAGCAGTATTGTTTGGTGTCTGCCATTGAAAAATTCTATTATTTATAAATTCATCTTTATAATTAATGCTTTCCTTAATATCTTCATCTTTATGCAAATCAATAAACAGAAAGTACTCCCTGCCATTTGTTATAAGTCCACTGCCTCTAAAGGAACTATGAATCTTTTCATAATTTGATAATAGTCCTAAGTCAACCATTTGATATTGCTCATATAATTTTAAAAATGGAATTCCAAAATTTTCACTTCCAAATTTCTTTTCATATGTTATAAGTCCATAATTAATTATATCCTCTATAATGCTGTTATAATTTTCATCTTTTAATATTCTTATAAATGGCAATAATCTCATTAGCTTATTATCATCAAAATTAAATAATTTAACATTACTTTTTATTTGACCACTATCATAGAAGCTTTGATTTAGTGTCTTAAAACTATGAATTATAGTTTCCTCGTCCACATTTTCCATATACTTTAATATTTCATTCTTTGCTTCAGCTATTTTTATTTCTTCATGCTTTATGAGATATTTTATTATTATAAATTCATGTGGTCTTTTTATAGGGAGCTTGCTTGATAATTCTTTTAAGATCTTAACAAATTCCTCATTATTTAATGTTTCATTAATATATGTATCTTTTTCTACCTTATTTAAAAACCCAATATATGTTTTTGCATAATTAATAAACTTTAATGGATCGGGCCCTCCATCATACTTGATATAATCCATTAACCTATAAGGAATTTTTTGACCTATCAAATTTTTAAATTCATTATATTCTTCTTTTAAATACTTTAAACTATTGAAATTTTCAGTATTTAGCTGCTCTAATATTCTTTCTTGTGCAATTCTATCCATTTGAATATTAGAACATCCTGGTATGTCTGAAAAATCTGTTGCAACTGATACTTTTAGGCTGTCCTTATCATAATATCTTCCACCCTTTAATGCTATGGATATTAGAAATGCTTTTTTATGGTTTCCAATGAAATCAAGTACAGTTAAAAAGCTTTTTTCTCTATGTTTTCTTAATCCTCTTCCTAATTGTTGAATAAAAATAATAGGTGAATTAGTAGGTCTAAGCATTAAAACTTGATTAATAGATGGAATATCTACACCTTCATTAAAAATATCTACTGTAAATATTACTTTTAATGGATCATCAGTATCTTCTAGCTTTTTTATATAAGCTTGTCTTTTATCTACAGAATCATCACTTGTTAATGAAATGCTCTCTATGTTGAGTTTGCAAAATTCCTTTGCCATGTAAATGGCATGTTCTTTGTTTACACAGAAGCCTACTGATTTTTGATAATCTCCATCATATCCATAGAAATTCATCTTTTCTATAATAAAATCCACTCTTGAATTAATCATTAACCTTTTAGATACCTCAGCATAATCATCTAGGTTTACCCCTTCTAAATCAGCACTTTCAACATCAGTTATTCCAAAGTAGTGAAATGGTATAATAAGCTCATTTTCTAAAGCTTCATGGAGTCTTATTTCAACAGCAACATTGTTGTTAAATACATCAAAAATATTACCAGTATCACATCTTTCTGGAGTAGCTGTCATGCCCAGTAGAAACTTAGGATTAAAATAATCTAAAATCTTTTTGTATGTTGGACTAGTACTATGATGTGCTTCATCAATAATTATATATTCAAATTCATCTCTATCAAAATTATCTAAATTTCTTTCCATAGTCTGCACTGTTGCAAAAAGATAATTCACATTAATATCTTTTACATTTCCAGTATAAAAGCCTGTTTTAATGTTATGGTTTTTACATAATTTCTTATAAGTTTTTTCTGCACTTCGTAAAATGTCCTCTCTATGCACTAAAAACAATAATTTTTTAGGAGTAAAATTCATAACATCAAATGCTGACATATATGTCTTTCCTGTACCAGTTGCAGCTATGACTAAGGCTTTGTTTTCACCTGACTTTCTAAGTCTGTTTAAACTTTCCATAGCTTTTACTTGCATTGTATTGGGTTTTATAATTTCATATGCAGAAAAATCTACTATATTATTACTTTCTGCTTTTCGCAAAGTACTTATAAAATTTTTATATTTCTCTAAAAATTCCTCATCCACAAAGCCAATTTCATTGTATATTGAATTGTATTCTTCTAAAACTTCATTAACAAATTCAGTTTCTTTTTTAGAAATGATCATAACATTCCATTCAACATTGCTTTTTAATGCTCTTTGAGTAATATTAGCTGAACCTATAATTATCTTGTAATTATCCTCATTTTCAAAAATATATGCTTTTGTATGAAATCCTTTTTCTTTATCTGCAATAAATATTTTTAAATCTAAATTGTTGAAATTTTTTATTTTTTCTAAAGCTTTAGGTTCCGTAAAATTTAAATAAGTAGACGTAATTATGCTTCCACGTACACCTTTTTCCTCCACTAATTTAAAAGAATCTAATAATAATTGCAAACCACTAAAATTTATAAAAGCAACACTAAAATAAAATCTCTTACACTGCTCTAAACTTAATTTCAGCTCTTTTAATAAATTGCCCTTTTGAGAGTTTACTATTAATTTATTATGTGCAAGATAGTTTTCTTCTATTATGGTTTTAGGTTCTAAATCTACTATATCTTTAATATTAATTTCTTCTGATATTTTATTTAAAATGCTATCCATTTCTTCTCCTATGATTATGCTTTTTATTTTAGTCATAATCTACTTAATCAATATAATTCCTTCTACATTTTACCATAAAAACTATATATTTTTAAATTATTAAAAGGTATGAGGTGAAAATAAAATTGATTATCTCCTATTTTACCCAAATATTTTATCATTAACCTTGCTGTGTTAACATCACCTGCTTCAAGAACATTACATATTTCAAGTTTCTGTAACTAATCTTTTCCTTTAGTTATTTTTATTTCTTTTCCTTTAAGGCACAATCAAATAAATACAATAGCTAGCAATACCCTTTTTGCTACAGCAGTTTTTCTTTCATATGCCTTATTATATTCAACCTTACATTCATAAGAATCTTAACATTGATTTGAGAGGAAGTTTATTATATTATAAAAGAGATAAAAAATATAATTATAAAGAAAAGGGGTATTGTATGTATCCAAAAGAATTTAATTGTAAAATGCCTGCTGAATGGACTGCTCATGAACGTACTTTCATTTCATGGCCAGTTAAAGAATCTATGTGCTATCCAGATAACCATGAAAGTGTTTGCCTTGGATATGCAGAGTTTATTCAGGCAATTTCGGAATTTGAACCAGTTACAGTGATTGTAAACCCTAAAGAGTTACAACAGGTACAAAAGTTATTTCATGCATCTAATATAGAGTTTCTTCCCATTGATCATAATGATGCATGGCTTCGAGATAATGGTCCAACATTTCTAATGGATGAAAATGAGGATTTATCAGGAGTGAATTGGAACTTTAATGCTTGGGGATGTAAATATGCCCCATGGGATTTAGATGATAAAGTAGCACCTAAAATCCTAGAGCACTTTAATATTAAGAAATTTGATGCACCTTTTGTTATGGAGGGAGGTTCTATTCATGTAGATGGAGAAGGAACTCTAATTACTACGGAAGAGTGCTTATTAAATCCTAATAGAAATCCAGAACTTACTAGAGAACAAATTGAAAATCACTTAAAGCAATACTTAAATATAGAAAAAGTTATTTGGCTTAAAAATGGTTTAGATGGTGATGAAACTGATGGTCATGTTGATAATATTGCATGTTTTGCTGCACCTGGCAAAATACTTATGCAGACTTGTGATGACCCAGAGGATAAAAACTACAAAATAACTTTGGAGAATCTTGAAATACTAAAAAATACAATAGATGCAAAAGGAAGAAAGTTTGAGATTATTCCTATTTGTCAACCTCCAAAATCTGAATATGAAGGCCAAAGGCTAACATTAAGCTATTTAAACTTCTATTTTGTTAATGATGGTATTATTTTACCTATCTTTGGTGGTATTTCAGAAGAAACTGATAAAATGGCAGAAAAGGTATTAAGTTCAACTTTTCCTGATAGAAAAGTTAGAACAGTAAATGGCATGGCTGTTGTTAAAGAGGGTGGCAATGTTCATTGTACTACTCAACAGATGCCCGCTTCTAAAAATTCCAAATATTAAAATAAATAAGGCACATGAAAGAAAATAACAAGTCAATGATGCTATGTATATTTTGTGTCAGACAAGGAGGTATGTTTGCCTCATAGTGAGCCTATTCGGTGAACATGCTGACGCAGTATGACGTAAAATAGACTAGCATGCTGACTTGTTATTTTTTTGAATGTGCCTAATATGAGGTGATAATTATGAGAAAAGTTAAAGTTGCAGCTACACAAATGAGTTGTACTAATAATATTGATGAAAATATTCGTAAAGCAGAAAATCTCGTAAGAGAAGCTGCAAATAAAGGTGCTCAAATCATTCTCCTTCAAGAGCTCTTTGAAACCCCATATTTTTGTCAAAAGGAAAAATCCGATTATTATACATATGCTACAGAATTAGAAACGAATAAAGCTATCAATCATTTTAAAGAAATAGCTAAAGAACTTAAAGTAGTACTTCCAATTAGTTTTTATGAAAAGAAAAATTATGCTAGATACAACTCTTTAGCAGTAATTGATGCAAGTGGAGAAATTCTTGGAACATATAGAAAGAGTCATATCCCTGATGGCCCAGGCTATGAAGAAAAATTCTACTTTAATCCAGGAGATACAGGCTTTAAAGTATGGAATACTCGTTATGGCAAAATTGGTGTAGGTGTCTGCTGGGATCAGTGGTATCCAGAGGCTGCTAGATGTATGACTTTAATGGGAGCAGAAATACTCTTTTATCCAACGGCTATTGGATCTGAACCTGAGGATCAGTCAATAGACTCTAAAGATCACTGGCAGACTTGTATGCTTGGGCATGCTGCTGCTAATTTAATACCTGTGATTGCATCTAATCGTATCGGTGTTGAGGAAGACGAAGACTCTAAAATAACATTTTATGGTTCTTCCTTTATTGCAGGGCCACAAGGAAATAAGATTATTGAAGCTGACCGCATAGAAGAAAACGTACTTGTCGCTGAATTTGACCTAGATCAGTTAGAAACACAACGTATCGAATGGGGAATATTTAGAGATCGCCGTCCTGATTTATACAAGATTATTACATCTTATGATGGGGACTTGATCATTAAATAAAAATAAAAGTCAAATTTATATCAATACTGCTCAAACCCTGATATTTCCCATAAATTGTTATCTGTTAAAAAACACTTTTATTTTAAAACATAGAAGGTTTAAAAAATTATAATGCATAAAGTAAAAGACTGGTTACTTAATTTTGTAACTAGTCTTCCACCTGAGAATATTCCTTTTTTAAGAAAGATTATATTTAGTCCAAGGCTTTTTTGCTTCTTATTGCTGTCTAAGCTTTAATTTAAAGTGGCATAACTCTATTTTCTTAAGGCCTATGAAAGAAAATAACAAGTCTAAAATGCCATGGATATTTTTCATCAGGCAAGTGGACCTATTAGGGCAATCTGCTGACGCAGGATCATGGAAAATAGGCTGGCAGATGGACCTGTTATTTTTTTAATGTGCCTAATATAAGTTTAAAAGTTATCTATATTATAATTTATTTTATTAATAATACTGAAACTCGACTTAAAATATACGTTATTATAGAAAACAATAATGCTACTATAAGAAAGCCAGTCAATACTACATTGTATTTAATCATGCTAGACATTGATATGTAATTTGTTAATCCAAACATATTTAATATAAATATTAATATAACTATCACACTCAAACCTTTTGAAGCTCCGTTTATATCTGCTTTACTTAAAGATATATGTGAAGATATACATATGGATAAGAATAAAAATAGAAAGAAAGAAGGATTTTTAAAATTTGAATATGTAAATATAGTTTTTATTAGCTTATAATATGAATTCAATATTCCTTCTACAACATTCATGTTTAAATTATTAATATTAAGATTGCTATTTGATATTTTGATAAACTCAGCATAAGAATGAGGCAATAGAACCTTCATTAATACTATTAACGATATTACTCCTCCTAATATTGGGCCTATACCAATAAAGAAATTTCCTATCTGCTGATAAATGCTATTTGGATTATATGAATGTTTAACATATCCCAAAGTTCCACTTTCATCTGGCTTTTGAAGTAATTTGATATCTGTTATAGAGTGTCTAAATAATAGTGCAAATATAGCATGGCTAAGCTCATGTATTGGAACTCCAATAAAACCAGTTATCATTATAGCGTTAGAACCAAAACTTCTTCTAAAATTCCTTAGGGAATTATTTCTTAATATTCCTAAGAGTAATCCTATTAAAATAATCATTCCGGTTAAATAAAGCGTTTCAATACATGGTTTTAGTAGTAATGTTTTTAAAAGTTCCACGAAATCATCTCCTTCTAAATTTAATTTTTTGAAAATATCTGATTTAATATTATGCTTAAAATACGAATCAACATTATTATATATGTTATTCTATAAATTTTTATAGCGCATAAGAATAAAAAGCAGTAGTTTGATTTAGTCCTTCTACTATTGCTTTTTTATTAAATATTATATATTATTTTAATCTTTATGCATACTTTTGTCATAATGTTATTCTCCTGCTCTGATCAATATTACCATTAATTTTTAACAGTTATTTAACAACTATATTAACTTTTCCTTAAAATATTATTACAAAAAAATAAAGACAGACTAAGTAATTCAAATTAATCTACCTATATTGGTATTTTCTTAATACTCTTCCTCTCAGATTAGGCATATGAAAGAAAATAACAAGTCAAATATGTGATGTATATTTTAATCTGGATATTCTTGAAAAGGCAGTTGAATAATTCTTCCACTTTCATCACATTTATATCTTTCTGTGCAATCAAAATTTATGTTACTATTAACTAAGTGCATACCAACATTATAAATGGCATAGGCCATAGCATCAGCATTTTGAACAATAGTTCCTGCCATAAATCCTTTTTTTATGAAGTCTTGTGCTTCTGGTATTGCATCAACCCCAACAACAGGTATAGTTTTTGTCCTATTACCTTTATTATATCCATATTTTTGCAGTGTTTTAATAGCACCTATTGCCATTACATCATTATTTGCAATTATCACTTCAATTTTAAGAGCATATTGTATAAACAATGCTTCAGTTGCATCTCTAGCCATATCCTCATTCCAATTACAAACTTTTGATGCGAGTTTCTCTACTTTGATTCCTGCATCTTCAATTGTTTTAATTGAATATTGTGTTCTATCAATTGTTTCAATATTATTAAGCTCACCTTGTAACATAACACATTGCATAATATTATCTTTATTTGTATCTATAGTATTTTTATTTTTATTCCATAAATCAACTAGAATTTTTCCTTGTAATCTTCCTGCTTGCTCTGAATCTGGGACTATATAATACGCTTTATCATAGGATTTAATAATATTTTCATCTATTTTAATTAATCGCTTACTAGCAAAAATCACTGGAATATTTTTTTCTTTTACTTTATTAATAATCTCTCTGGGATCATTTTTCAGATCCACTAAACTCAATATGAGAAGGTCAACATTTCCGCTTTCTAGCATTGTATTAATAATTTCATTTTGTATAGCTTGATTATTTTTACTATCATAAAAATTAAATTTAATTATATCTTTATTTTTCTTTTCAATGTTTTCTAGGCCTTGTCTTAATAAAGAAACAAAAGGATCATCAAATCTATAGAATACTACTCCTACTTTAAGTGGATTCCCATTATTATTACGATTCAAATTTGATCTATAAGATACATTATTTGGAACAGCACCAATTAATGTTTCAGTTATTATAACTGTAAGTACAATAAATATTATTATTTTTTTTATTAATTTCACAAGCAATCCTCCTATAGCACTGTCTAAATTATATCTTAAGGATAGATTGTGTTTTGATAATAAAATTATACTAGATAATTTTTTATAAATTCTGCTGTTACAATTAATATTTTAATTTAATAACTTGTACCTGGTAATTTTTCACAAAGTACTAACCCTTTCGTAAGGAAAGTATTCCTGAACTTGCTATACAACTTTTCAACGAATTGTTTTTTTTACTATAGGTTTAATGCTCTTTTTACTTTCTTCAATTTCTAATAAAAATGAAGGTTTTATAGTTAAAAAGCCTAGCTCATTATTGCATATACCAGCCCACTCCAAAATTGCATAAATTACAAATCCTGCTCCAAATGAACTTTCTCCTTGTTTTACGCCATGTACTTTATGTGCAATGTAGCCTTCAACTGAACTCATCGGCAATTTTTCATTCCCAAGTCTAGCTCCCTTTGATCTAGCACTTCCTTTTAGTGCTTTTCCTCCATTATTTATTACTACTTCTATAGCTGCATTAAACACTTCCCATGTTAACTGCTCTGGCATTGGTATTTTCGGTGAACTAAGACCTCTTTTATAAAAATCATAACTTATTTCACAGGAATCACCTCTAAATAATTTTATAGTTGCTTTTCCACCGCATGAATCTAATTTATCTTTAATTTTTCTTACAACAAGACTATTGCTAGCTGTTTCATTATCATATATTTTAAAGACTTCACTATCTTTCTTTATTAAAGATTCAAATTTTATATTTTCATTAATCTCTTTAAATGTTATTTGTTCTGCTTTATACTTTACAATATCGTTATATTTATCTTGATAATTATCCTTTGTGGTTTGTTCTTCTTGAACTTGTTTTATGTGGCTTTCTTTTATTCCCACTGAAATGCAAGTGTAAGACTTTAGCTCATCATATAGTTCAGTGATTCTGTCCATTGAAAATACATTTGGTGAATTATGTGTGCCCTTCTCTATTATTTTATTTAAATTATATCTATTGATAACTTTTACATTTTCTGAATCACCTACTATTGTCTTTATAGTACATCTTTCACTAAAAACTATAATTGACTTTATATAGTTTTCATCTATCTTTAATAATTTTTTTAAATATTCTATATGAGTATTATTTTGCCATAGAGGGTTATAGAATTTTTCTTTTTGCCTATTTTTTAAAGTGTGCATCCAATATTCGTTTTTCTCATCTCCAAAAATCCAACCACTATAATTTTTTGACTCCAAAATATAAATTCCAGTTTCATGTATATATACTAAGTCAATTTCTATTGTTTCTTCATTTTCTTTTGGTAAATAAACATTGGTAAGTATTTTATGATTTCCTTTAATTTTTTCTAACTTATTAAAAGATAAATATTCACCATATTTTCCTTTATCTATAATTACCTCAAGAAAATTATTTCCACATTCCTCTTTATATTTACTTTTATCATACTCTATATTTTTTAACTCATAATATATGCAAATCCCTAAAATTATAATAATAAATATAACCATATCACCCTCTCCTTATGGCTAATTTTACCATATAATAATTATGAAAAACAATAGATTATGTTTTCCATAATCTATTGTTTTCATAATTTTTTATATTTAGGCATAATCAAAAAAATAACAAGTCAATATGCCTTATTCTTTAGCTATAAGAGGTTTAATTTCTTGTATATCTTTATAGAACTTAAACATCAAACCAGCGGTAGTAGCTTGAGCCATTGTTAAAACCTTTGAAGTAATTATGTGAAACCTAACTTGCCTATTTTTCACATGTAAATGCTTTCTGTATATATTTATGGCTTCTTTGCTATTAAAATCAATATAATGTTCTAAGGAATTAAAATATATTCCCCCTTCTTCGATTTTAAACTCATCATGATGTCTATGGGTTCTAATTACCCAATTCTCATAACTTTTATGATTATTTAATAAGTGAACATTAGCATGTTGAGGAACTGTCAAGTCTTGAATTAAATGACAAGCAGCACCTAAATAGAACATTGAATCTTTAATGTTACCCTGGAAATATTCATTTAATGCTCTAGTATAGTAAGATATGCATTCTTTTTTTGCATCACTACTACCGTATAATCCCTTGTTCCTATGTGGATTATAAAAATGATTACTGCTTTTTAAATCCTGATCAGCCCAAACTACTCCAGCATTAATATCACTTATATATGATTCCATAAGTTTATAAGCTTCCATATGTCTATCATTTTTTAATACTATTAAAGACTGAGTATTTATAAATTTATGAACTATACACTCAGCTTTCATTATTCTCTTCTTTACAGGATTTACAGTTTTTAGTACTTTTTTAAATACGTATGAATATGATTTTTCTAAAACTTTCATAATTATCATCCCTATTAATATATTTGTAATCTAAATTATTATAAACATATATTTAACTATTATTCATGTGGCATGTGAAGGAACTATATGTCTTCATGGAAATATCGATACCCAAGCAATTAGGAGGGCGACAGGCTTAATGAGGATATTCTTAAGATAAATAAGGAGTTAGGCACATGAAAGAAAATAACAAGTCCAAAATGCCATGATTATTTTTCATCAGGCAAGGAAGCAGATTGGTCTCATAGCGAGCCTATTAGGGCAATCTGCTGACGCAGCATGATGGAAAATAGGCTTGGCAGATGGACTTGTTATTTTTTTGATTGTGCCTTAAAAAGGTAAATTCTAAAAGAGCTGTTATTTTACAACAGCTCTTTTTGACTTGATTTTTATGATTGAATGCTTTTAATTTGTCATATCGTCTTTTGATTTTCCTAATTTTCTAAAATATCCTGTTCTCTGAATAGGCTTAAAACCGCTTCATCATAATCGTATAATCTTTCTGATTTCCTAATTTTTTTTGCATACTTTGCATTATCAGAAAACATCGGCATCATATAAAACCATAATTCTTTCATTTTAAACAAGACATTCCTATCTCCAAAAAGTATTTCTTTATAATCTTCATAAATTTTATCATGAAAGTCTTTTAGTAATTTTTTTTCGAGTTTAGTATTATTTTCAATATCACTAATCAGTCCGGGATTGGCTAATAATCCCCTGCCAATCATTAAAGTTTCTACACTATGGAAATCAGTCGAAAACTCCTTGTAATCTTTGACTGTGAAAATGTCACCATTATAGCAAACAGGATTTTTACTTAAAATCAAGGCGTCCTTAAAAATCTTCAGATTAGGCTTATTTTTATAAAAATCTTTTTGAGTCCTAGGGTGAATTATAAGCTCTTCTATAGGATATTTGTTAAATATTTCGATCAAATTATAAAATTCTTCTGGCTGGTCTTTTCCTATTCTAGTTTTTACTGAAATTTTCGTTGTCGCTTGAGAAAAAACTTCCTCAAAAAACACATTAAGTTCTTCTGTTTTTGAAAGAAATCCCGACCCTTTATTTTTTGAAACTACAGTTCCAGAAGGACATCCCAAATTTAAATTGATTTCATTATATCCCAATTGCTTTATTTTCTTTGAAGTATGTATAAAATCTTTTGCATTATTTGTTAGTAATTGTGGAATCAAAACTAGACCTTGGTTGTTTTCAGGTAAAATATCATTTAATTCCCGTGCCTTAAAACTGTTACTTTGATTTGCAACAATAAAAGGTGAAAAGTATTTATCTATCTTATTGAAAAAGGAATTATGGGCATTTCTATAAATGTACCCAGTCAAACCTTCCATAGGTGCGAAATAAAAATTCATATATTTAAAAACTCCTTTATTCAAGTAGTGTTATTACCACATTTATTTACCAATCTTTCTTCGGCAGCAACACTACTGTCTCCATGTGCGATGTATGAGGAAACATTACCTTATATATTATACTTTATTGTCACTTATTATTTCAAATCTATTTTCGCTAAAAAGTGCACACCTCTAAATAAAAATGCACACCCCTAATTTCAAAATTAATAGGGGTGTGCAAATAAAGGCTTTTCATTACAAATCATTGATAATCCATCTCCATAACTATGACTTGAACAAGAGTTTATGTTTGCTAATCTTTTCATCTCCAGCAACTATCGCTTAATCCATAATTTTTATCTAAATAAAGCACAGAGCCGTGAACGGTTCCTTGTCCATTAACTATAGACATTTTTCTTGAACGAATATCTTCAGCATTATTAGTTGAAGTATCTGCTATAGCATTTGCAATAACCTCCAGTAAATCTTTTTCAATCATATTAGGATTTTGCTCAATAGCAGTATCAATAATTTTTGTAGCATCTGAGCTTATGCTTCCATTCTGTATAACAATATCAAAAGCAAGAGCAAAGCCCCTTACTGTTTTTAAATTGTACTTATCACAGATAATCATTGCTTGTTCAATTTTATATGCTTCAGTATCTGATTCAATATTTATAAAGTGCTGATTATTGCATAAACTAACAAACTGTGAATACCAAGGCTCAACAATTGTATTTGTTGAATCATTAATAGTATTAGCCCATTTAAGTTGATTCTCTTGTGTACCAAGTATCATGTTATGAATGCTGCCATAGTTTGTTCCAAAAATACTTTTCATTTCAGCATTATATTCTTTATCCATTCTATTAAGCATTGGTTGCAACGTACCTTGACCTATACACCATTGAAAGTATCCCAAAGACAAGCCTTGTCCATCAAAATTTCCTGCGATTTGATTAGAATTTCCAACTTCAAATTGCTTACTTATATTTCTTGCAACATTAACTACATCATTTGTTGGAGAAGTATAATGTTGTATATATGCATCACATACATATGCTATGTTATTGTTATATATAATTTTATCCCACACAGTACCATTAGTATCTATGGTGCCCAAAATTTCAACGTTGTCATAATTATATAAATACCCTTCTACATCTCCATTTAGGTCAGGAACTGATCTTACTTTTAGATCAATTTGAAACTCTGGATTATACACATATCCTTTTTTATTATTAACGGTATATTCTTCAGCTTCGCTTTCATCTACCATTGCTGCAATTACATTAACTCCTAAAAAGAAAATGTTACTTATAACCATTAATATACTCAGTAAACTTCAGAGTGTTTTTTTACTATTCATCTAATCCGTTGCCAAAACCTTATAAAACTCTATAAAGCTTGTTTAATTCCCTGTTCAATGTGTCCCATTTTGCTAAAAGCTACTTTAGTTTGATATAACACTCCAAGGGCTTAAATCCCCATACAACGCATGGTACATATGCAAGTTTACTTTTAGATGTAATCTCTTGCATTTACTTATTTTGCTTGATTCTCGCAATCACAACGAAATGTGATTTTATATTAACACTAACACCCTCAGGATTCTACTCCATGACTATATCACTTTCGCAACATATGGGACTCACAATAGCTATTAATAGTATACTACAAAATTAGATAAAATATACCTAGCAATTTTATGAAATTTCATTATAGAGCTGGCAACTATTCACCTCCCTCATTATATATTTTTAATATAGTTTTCTAAACTTTTATAATGTTTTTATAACTGTTTAGTTGCCTCCCCAATATGATAATTATTTTATTTTCCTTCTGTGATAATTTCTTTATTCGTTGTGCTTATACTATTTATATTACAGAATAAATATGTCGTTATTGTGACAAGTAAAATGACTACCTCTTATACTGCATATTTTTCAAACATATCTTCCTTACTCAAATGTACAACTTTCTTATATACAGTTTCTCCATTAATAACTTTACTTTTATTTGTAAGATGGTCATTTAGCTTTTTAAGGCACATGAAAATAAATAACAGGTCCAAAGTTGCCATGAATATTTTTCATCAGGCAAGGAGACGAATTGCCCTAATAGCGGGCCTATTAGGGCAATTTGCCGACGCAGCATGATGGAAAATAGGCTGGCAAATGGACTTGTTATTTATTTGATTGTGCCTAACTAACAATTTTTTAATAAATGTTCAAAATTTATTGTAGTATTCTCAAAAAAATATTATAATTTTATATACTAATATTTTAATTTATTTTAAAGTATTAAATCTGTATCCATGGAGAAATAAATTTAATGAAAATTAAAAAAAGCTCTAAAAGTTATTATCAAATTTGTTTTACTATACTTGCAATTTTGATTACTATTGGAGTTCTATTTACAAAACCTCAAGTAGGTATAGCTGACCAAGGTGATTTCGATAGAATAATGTCAGTTTCTGGTCTATCATTATTAGATTCAGATATAAATAATCCAAGCTTTGTTAGGTTCTATGATTATATTGTAACTAATTATAAAATTTCTAACATAGATAATGTTTTTACGACTATTGTTGGTTCTAGCCTAGGATATTTAATTGTTATCATTACTTCAATCTGTAAATTACTTGGTAAAACTGTATTTAAAACTCAATATTTAGCTATAGTTTATAGCATCGTATATATTCTAACTTTCACCGCAATATTAAAATCTTTAAATATAAAAGATAAGATTAAGTTCGCATTAGTTTCATTATTAATATTATTTATTTTTTTTGATGGCAATTACTTAGTTTGGTTCAATAGCTTATATGGTGAACCAATGATGTTAGTTACATTATTATTATTCGTTGCATCTGTTCTTAATTACATCAATTATAAATATGTAGTAAAAGATACAGAAAAAATAATGTCAAAAATAGTGTATGTACTACTTACATCTTTCCTCTTTTTAGGTTCAAAGCTACAAGTTCTTTCATCGTTACCTTTTATCATACTTTTTGTTGGTAAAATAATATGGGATAACAAGCGTACTTTGAATAAAAGAAGTCTAATTAGCTTATGCATACTTCTTTGCCTAGTAATAGCTTATCCTATTGAAATTAGTATTAATAGTGATCGTTTAAATGTAGATACTCAATATAATTCAGTTTTTTATGGTATACTAAATGATTCTAAAACTCCTAAACAAGATTTAATAGATTTGGACCTTAATCCAGACATGGCAGTTGAAGCTGGAAAACATGCTTATTTACCTGCAAGTGAATATGTAAAATATGCTCCTAGTGCAGATATAACAAATCAGGAATTTTACAGTAAAATAAGCAACGCAAAACTTGCTAAATTTTATTTAACTCATCCTACAAGGTTACTAAAAGGTATGGAATGTACTGCAAGTAAAGCATTTTATACTAATAGTCGTGGACTAGGTAAATACTATCAAAGTTATAGTGAAACTCCAATTACAGAATTTCATACATTTACGGGGTGGTCATATTTTAGAGAAAATATGCTACCCAAAAGTCTATTCTTAATAATTTCAGTTTATCTTATAATATTTTTATTTTTTCTTTATAAATATGTTGAAAATAAATCTAATTCTGAGATAAAAACTAAAATACTTTTGCTTTGGACTATCATGTTAATAGGTGCAATTCAATTTCCAATGCCATTTGTAGGCAATGGTCAAGCCGATATATCAAAACAATTATTTTTGTTTAATTTTATTTTTGATGGCTTACTTCTACTTATTTTTAGTTATATTTTGTTTAAATTTATCAATTTATTTAGACTTAAGTTTAAGAAATAACCTTTTCACTTAGTATTAATGGCGTGTGTCAAAATATTACATCTATTGATGCTCAATCAAGAGCATTTAAAGATTTTGCACAAAAAAATGGTTATTAGATAATAGCGGAATATGCTGATAAAGCTAAATCAAGAATAAGCAATAAGTGACCAGAATTCATTAGAATAATTAAATATACCGAAAAGGGAAACTTTGATTATGTACTAGTGTCATAAACTTGACAAGTTTTCTCATGATAAATAGGGTTTGCTTAGCAAACCCTATTATTTATTATTTTTCTCCACCTTCAAGTACAATTTGATCAGCAGTAATATCTTCTGGGAAACTTGCCTTTAATGTATCATCATAATCTTTATGGAAGAATTGTTCATCTTTTAATTTACCTTTAATCAAATTATTTACATAGTCTAATAATTCTTTATTTCCCTGTTTAACAGCACCAGCTATATAATCTTTATTTCCTAATTCTTTTATGCCAACTACATAACCTGGATTCTTTTTTGCCCATACAAGTACTGTTGTATTATCTTGTGAAAAAGCAGCTGCTCTACCAGAAGTTAAAGCTTGGAAACCATCTGAAACAGCATCTACTTTTACTAAATTTACATCTGGAGCGTTAGTAGAAAAATATGAGTCTTGCGTAGTTCCTGTATTAACAGCTAATGTTTTACCCTTTAAATCATCTGCAGAAGTTATAGGTGCTTTTTCGCTAGAAACCACACCTATAGAAACTTTTTCATAAGGTAATGTAAAATCTACATTTTTAGCTCTATCATCTGTAACTGTAAAATCTGCAAGCATTAAATCTACTTTACCTGTTTGCACATATGCTACTCTGTCTGCTGGGTTCACAACTACCCAAGTAACTTTATTTTCATCGCCAAGTAATTCCTTAGAAATTCTTTTACCAAATTCTACATCATAGCCTTTAAAACTTCCATCAGCATCTTGATAGCAGAAAGGTGCATCATCTGAAAAAACACCTATTTTTATTGTATCTGCTTTCTTAATTGCAGCTATTGAAGCAGGTTCTGCATTTGTTGTTGATTGGCTTGTACTTCCACTTGTATTTTTATTTGAAGAACAACCTGCTATTCCTAATACCAATACAAGACTAGTTAAAATTGCTAAAATTTTTTTCATTTTATTCACTCCTAAACTATAAATATAAATTTTATATAAAATATTAAATATTTTATTTCGATACCTAACTATCAAATATTATAAAGCATCTGATAAATTTAAAAATCTTTTTGCTTCAACTGTATTTGGAGAGCTGAAGAATTTATCTGGTGTATTTACTTCTACAATTTTTCCTCCTTCCATAAATATTATTTTATCAGCTACTTTTTCTGCAAATGCCATTTCATGTGTAACGACAAGCATAGTAAGACCTTGATCTCTTAATCCTTTAATTACATCTAAAACTTCTCTTACCATTTCTGGATCTAATGCAGCAGTAACTTCATCAAATAATATTATTTCAGGATTCATGCAAAGAGCCCTACAAATAGCTACTCTTTGTTTTTGTCCACCAGACAGTTCTCTTGGATAAGCTGATTTTTTTTCTAATACCCCTACTCTTTCTAAATGTTTTAAAGCCTCTTTCACAGCCTCCTCTTTACTTTTTTTTTCTACCTTCATAGGTCCTAAAATAATATTATTTAAAACATTCATATGTGGAAAAAGATCATAGCTTTGAAATACCATACCTATTTTTTTTCTTATTTCACACCAATGTTTATATTTAGCATCAGACTTGGTAATTAAAGTCTCATTTAAATATATTTCTCCACCTTGAATTTCTTCAAATCCATTAATACATCTTAAAAGTGTTGATTTTCCACAACCAGAACGACCTAATATAGCAATTACTTCACCTTTTTCAACATCAAAACTAATATCATTAAGCACAGTATTTCCTTTAAAAGATTTTTTAATATTTTTTACTCTTAGCAACATGTGTTCCACCCCCTGTATACAAAATTCATTTTATAATGCTGAAACTCTCTTTTCTAGATATTTTGAAAATAATGATAAAGGATAACAAATAATAAAGTAAACAAATAATAGGATGAAATACATAGTAAATGTTATATAACTGTTAGGATTACTGTAATATACTACCTGTATAATGTTTTGAGAAACCTTTAACACCTCTGAAACACCTATTAAAAATACTAGATTAGTAGTTTTTATGAGACGAGTTGCTAAATTAACTATAGCTGGTATGCTCCTTATTATTATTTGCGGTAAAAGTACATACATGTACATTTGAGTTTTTGTAAGTCCTATGGCAGCACTTGATTCAAACTGACTTTTCGGTAAACTTTTTATATAGCTTCTTACTAAATCACCTATTTCAAAGGTACCCCACAATGTGAAAACTATAATTGATACAACCATATTATCTGTTTGTACATTAAAAACATAAGGCACACCAAAAAAGAATACAAATAGCCAAATTAGAGGGTGAATTAATCTAAATGCTTCTAATAATATTCTTAATACAATATTAATTAATTTATTTTTCGAAGTCATAAGTACACCTATTATAAATCCCAAAACAATAGATAGTATCAAAGAGACAATAGATAATTTTATAGTAACAATAAAACCATCTAATAACCTTGGAAAAGCTTTTATTATATAATCAATTCCCAAATTCTGCAAAACGTATCTTCCTTTCTAATATTGAAAATCCATAAGACATTGGTATTAAAATAGCCAAATAAGAAATAATCATAATTATAATAATAGGACCAGTCAAGTCTGCACGTAAACTTATGATAGCAAAAGCTTGATAAACTATTTCTGGCAGTAAAATTATTTTCATAGTAGATACTTCTTTGGTTAAAAATATAGCATTATTGTTTAAAGCAGCAATAGAAATTGAAATTGATTGAGGTAAAATAAGATATCTTATAGTATCAAATTTTGATAGTCCTATTGCCATTGCAATTTCTTTTTGATTTTTTGAAATTGCTTTTGTACCAGAATAAATAGCTTCACACATGTATGCCCCTCCTAAGAGAGAAAGTACTATTACAGAACAAATAAAGCTATCTAACTTCACAAATACTTTAGGTAACCCGTAAAAAACAAAGTAAGCTTGTATTAATGAAGGGGTATTCCTAAAAAATTCAACATAAATATAAGTAATAGTTTTTAATACTGGCATTTTAAAATATATAGCTAGACTGCATATCAATCCTATAACAAAAGCTATTATAATAGATAAAAATGCCACCTCTATTGTTACCAAAGAAGCTTTTACAAATATACTAACTAAATTAAAAGTATTGTTTATCTCCATAGAATCTCCTTACTAACATGTTTATTAATATACTTTTAGGTATTGCCGACATATCTAATTCTCCAACAATGGATTTTTCCTACATTCCCTATCTATTTACTACTATATAGTATTTTTTATACAATGTCAATAGGTTTAGTATGTTTTTTGAAATTTATACTCTTACCTCTGCTAAATAACTTATAGTCTTATCATTAAATATCTTTCTTTCAAGTTCAGACAATACATACTCTTCAATGTATTCTTTTCTTATTTCTACTTTTTAATACGTTCTTCCTTTTATAGTAGTTATAAATATCAAGCCTTGCTCTAAATATGTATAAACTAAAATAACCCACGACAATCCAAATTTTTGATTGTCGTGGGTTTCATGGTGAAGGCGAAGCAAGACCTTTGAAATCCACTAAATTACTTACTTTATTTTCTTTCTACAATATAATAGCTATTTTAAATCCTCATAATTAAAATTTATTTTATATCATTATCTTCAGAAAATACAATTCCACTTTTATTTCTTGCAATTGTTTGAACTTCACTAACTATTACGCTGTGTTCTAACATTCTATAACACTTTTTGAAATCATTATTTTTAATTATATCTACAAACTCAATAAATTCATTAACCATACGATGCTCATAATTGTTTTCATTAATTAAAGAACTAGTTCCATCATTCATTAATAATTCAAAGCCCTTACAAACATTAGCTGGAGTATCTTGATATATACATCCTTTATCCCCTTGAATATTATTTGCAATAGGAGCTTTACAATCTTTTGCTCCAACGCAGACACATTTAAATTTATCATAATCTAATATTAATACTCCAGATGTATCTATTCCTCTTTCAATATTGGGATAATATTCAACATTTTTAGGTTTTCCAAATAAGCCAACTACATAATGGATGTTATAAATATTCAAATCCATTAAAGCCCCACCAGAAAAATTAGGATCAAATGCAGGTAGCACATTACCTTCCTTAAAACTATTATATCTACTAGAATATTGAGAATAATTACATTGAACAATTTTTATATTCCCTAAGGTTGGAAGCAATTCCTTAATCTTTTTATAATTAGGGAGATATTGGTTAGTGATTGCTTCAAATATAAATAACTTTCTTTCTCTAGCTAAATCACTTAATATTAATGCTTCTTTATATGTTGATGTCATAGGTTTTTCGATAATAACATTTTTATTTGCCTCTAATGCCTTTTTTGCAAATTTAAAATGCAGATTATTAGGTAATGCAATATATATAGTATCAACATCGCTATTTAACAATTCATCATAGTCATAAAAAATATTCTTAATTCCATATTTATTCTTAAATTCATTCATTTTTTCTTCAGCACTTTTTCTTCCATAAATAGCTGCTAATTCTAAATCCTTTAAATGCAGAGTGACTGTCAAGAACTCTTTCACAATCATTCCAGCTCCAATAATACCCAATTTCATATTTATGCCTCCTTCGTATATAAAAAAATAACTTAACTATATTTAGAACACTATCACTTTGAAATAACTCTTACTCCATTTTCTCCTACTACTATTATCTTGGTTTATCTTAAATCCTTTATTCCTGTTTCTAGTATTTCCATTTGCAATTACCTTATATTCATATAAATTTATAAATATCTATTTAATAACTATCTCAAATAATGAGATAGTTACTCATTATTCCTTATATAATCCATAATATTCATTATTTCAATAGAATCATTCCAACTCATAATTTCACTTTGAGACTTTCCTTCATTGATACATTTAATTACCTCTTTAATCTGATATTCAAATCCATTTATATCAAATGGCATCTGTATTTTTTCCTCTTTCCCATCAATTAAAATATATGCAGTATCAGCATTTGAGAATTTAGGTACACAAATTCTTCCTTTAGTCCCAACAATATTAGCTTCTCTTACAGTGTTAAGATTTATCGCTCCATAAAGCTGTGCCTGTTTTCCTTCTTCATATCCTAAGTTTATTGAAACGCATTCATCTACTCCTGTTTTCCCTATATAAAGATTACTCTTAATACTTTCAGGATAATTTCCAAAAATAAATGAACTATAAGATACATTGTAAATGCCTACATCTAACAATGCACCTCCTCCTAAATCTTTGTTAAACAATCTGTTCATTGGATCAAATTGTGCATTAAATCCAAAATCAGCTTGTAATAAACCAACCTCTCCTATTCTTCCTTCATTAATCCAATACTTAATTTTTTGATTAATTGGCAAGAAACGAGTCTTCATTGCTTCCATGAAAAACATCTTATTTTCTTCTGCAACATTGATTACTTCCCTAATTTCATTTCCATTCATAGTAACAGGTTTTTCACATAATACTGCTTTGCCGTTTTTTAGACAAAGAATAGAAATTTCTTTATGGAACACATGTGGTACTGCAATATATACAGCTTCTATACTTTCATCTTTAACAAGTTCTTCATAACTGCTATAACATTTCTCAGAAGCCACATCATATACCTTTCCAAAGGCTTCTGATTTTTCTTTATTTCTTGAAGCAACCGCTTCAAGTTCTACTGAATCCATAGCTTTAACAGTCTGAGCAAACTTATTTGCAATATTTCCCAGTCCTATTATTCCCCACTTTATTTTTCTCATATTATGCCCCCTTTAATGTTTTAGATTTTTATATAGATGTACTTAAATTCCGAAAGATTATCTACATACTAATGGTTTTTCAACATCATTTATTATAAATTTATTAATTACATATGCTACTCCATCTTCTTCATTGCTTTTTGTTATGAAATTTGCTAGCATTTTAATTTCATCCTCTGCATTTCCCATGGCTACTCCAAGTCCAGCATATTCTATCATTTCTTTATCATTGCTAGCGTCACCAATAGCAATTATTTCTTCATTGCTGATTCCCAAATGCTGCGCTAACTTTTCTATTCCAGTAGCCTTGTTACATCCTTTTTTCATAAATTCTACACTTCTAATTACGTTATATTCTTCAAATAACTCTTTAGGTATTTGAGACGTAATCTTATCCAACACATCTTTTTCTTCCTCTAAAACTATCTTAAGAATTTCATCATCATCTTTTATTGTCCTGCCAGATGTCAAAACTATTTTTACTCCTAAGTTGCTAGCTACTTTTAATACTTCTTTAGTTTTAGTTGTAATTGTTTTATCTTCTTTTAAAAGCGTTCCATCCATATCTATAGCAATAAGCTTATACATATTTACACCTCCATAATTATTTACTAAATACCAAGCTTTAGTTTTATTATAATCACTTTAATATTCTTTCTACAAACTAAAGTATTTCACCCCAAAGGGTGAAATACTTTATGTTAACACATTTATTACTCAATGATAGCATTTAATCCTATAGCTAAGAGCATCAATTTTGCACTGCTCTCGACTATAGGATTAACTCACTATAATTTGCTTTTATAATTATCAAGATATTCTGTAATCATATCAATATCATTTGGTTCAACTTCTGGATTTATTTTAATAAAAGGAATATTAGTAATGTCAGCTATTGTTGAAGTTGTAATTATAAATTCTACCTTTTTAAGATTTTCCTCATTCTCATACATAAATTCCTGATAATCATAAAATTTATTAATTTTTATTTTTTCTCCAAAATGATTTTTAATTTTATCTTTAATCAAACTTAGTATAGACTCATCATAATCACAAACAATTACAGTATTTAAACTATATCTCCACATTCCACACATGGATACTAAATGAATAGTTATATAAACTAAATCAATCAGTTCCATATTCAAATTCAGTTTTCTCTTAATAATATGTATAATTTCAGTGGCCATTTTAAATTCTGTTTTATAGGGTTGGATAACTTTTTCGTCTATCTTATTTGATATACAATGCCTATCTTTTAAACGATTTATCATTGGAGCAACATATAAAATTAACTTATATTTATTATCTGGATTAGCACTTAAGTCTATCTTGAACTTTTCATATAAATTTCTGAAAAACTCATCTACTATGCAAACAGCTTCTTCTGTTTCGATGTTTTTAATATCTGTTCCATGAAGAAATTGCTTTGCTTTAAAATACTGTTGTAAATTGACCCATTCTGTTTTTGATAAATTTACCCCTAATTCACTTTCTACTTTTTCTCGTATAGCAGTCATCATTGTCATAAGCTCACCATTTATATCATCTGAATCATTTAAATTAAATCCTAATTGATAGCGCTTAACTGCAACTAATATTTCATAACATAGAAGTTGGGAACTATGCCCTGATAAATAATAATTATATTTTTTAGTTTCAGCACTCACTATATGGTAAAGATTTCTGGCTTTTGTGATAACATCTTTCTCTTCAAATAAATAATTCCAATACTTTGAAATAGTACTTATATTAGTCCTTATAGATAAAACCCAACTGATAATATTTCTTTTTTCATTTTCATTTGCCTTAAGTGTAATTCCTTCATTTAAAGAATAACTTATTCTCAATTTTAAATCTTTCTTTAACCATTTATTAACAAAAACAATATCGTTATTTACAGTAGCTGCAGACACATATAAGGATTCTTCCAATTCTTCTACAGAAATATATTTTTTAGTCATTAACTTTAACAGTATGTACATTTGTCTGTCTATAGGCAAATTTGGTTTTTCAATTATATACTCATAATCTAACACTTTCCTTATAACATTATTTTTCTTCAAAATCTCTTTATTTCTTTTATTAAGAAAATAACCTTTTTTTATACCAGAATCTATTTTCACATCATATTCTTTTAATAAAATATTAATTTCTTTAATATCTCTTCTTATTGTACGAATGGTTACATTACAAAGTCTAGCCAATTCATTTCCAGTAATACATTCATCTGTATTTAAAATTATATTTAAAATATCTCGATGTCTTCGATTCAAGTTTATGGTCACCTACCTTATATACAAATCAATAACTTTACTTTTGTCATTTATATTATATATAAATAGTAAAAATAAAACTATTACTTTCTGTTATACATATATAATTAATGGCAACGGAATCATTATGTTACAAAAATTTCATTATAATGAATACCCATCTCCCTTGTTTCAATTGCATCAGCACAATTAATTGCTATGTTTTAATATAGTGTTGAAATAGAGTAAATAAAATTATAGGTGGGATTGTCCACCTATAATGCTTAATATAAGAAAATTATGTATTAGCACAATTCTATCCTCTTGGAGCATACATAATAAGGACAACTCCAATTAATGCAATACCTCCGCCAATTAAATCAAATTTATCTGGAAGTATATTATCGACCTTCCATCCCCACAATATTGAAAGAACAATAAATATTCCTCCATAAGTTGCGTATACTCTACCAAAATTAGCATTTGAAGGTTGTAGCGTAGGAATAATGCCATATATTATTAATACTATCGCTCCAATAACTCCATACAATATGCTTTTTCCTTCACGTAACCATAGCCATATAAGGTATCCACCACCTATCTCAAATATTCCTGCTAATATAAAATAAAACATTGACTCTATAATTTCCATGTATAGTCCTCCTTCGTTAAATGCCATATTAAAGCATAATAATTTACTATTTCATTAGATTCATTCCCTCCTTAACACAGAAAAAGCCTAATCACCTTATATTGTCAATTAGGACTTTTTCTATTATTTAATTCTTCTTAAGCATTCCTATGAATTTATCAGAAAATACTTTTTCAATAGCTTTCTTTATTAATTCCATTAGTTGCTGTTCAGTTACATCTAGATATCTTGGAGCATATCTGTTATCTTTTCTAAAGTTTTTAAATTTTATTAAAATAGTTTATTTTTCTATGCAAACTTATTTTTAAAAAACACAGTTAATACTAATAGACTGATCACCAGTATTATGACACCTATACCAACATACCAACTTGTTTTTTTTGTAGATACAACCGATGTAAGAGGGGGATCAGGCTTTTTAATCCAACTGAGGTCAACATTTTCTGGATGTCTTAAATCATTAGCCATTTCCATTGCTGAATTGTATCGCTCATTTTTACGTCGTCTTAAAGATCTTTTAATGGCTCCCCATATGCCTAAACTTACATCTTGACAAATATTCGTTAATGGTTTAATATCCGCCGTCATATGCTGATACATTATTGTTAGTGGATTATCGCCTGTAAAAGGAGGGTTACCTGTCAAAAGATAATAAGTAAGACATCCTACTGCATAAATATCGCTTTGCGGTCCACCACGTTCTCCTTTAATCTGTTCTGGAGACATGTATTCTGGAGTTCCCATTAAGCCGGAAAAACCTCTATATGTGACTCTTGGAGCACCTTCCATGCCAGCAATTCCAAAATCAATTATCTTAAGACGACCATCAGATCCAAGTAATAAGTTTTCCGGCTTTATATCCCTATGGTAAACACCCCGTTCATGACAATAATGTAAAACATCTAACAAATTAGTGATCAGCTCTATAACCTCATCTACAGTAAAACATCCCTTTTCATGTATTATATTTGCTAGTGACTGCCCTTCTCCATACTTTATGACTAGATAGGGAGGATTGCCTTCTGAATAAGTAAGTGCAATTAATACATCAGGGTGATTGATTAATTTGCCAATGGATATCTCTCTTTTAAATCTTTCATAAACAGCAGGATCACCTAATTGTTTTATATCAGGTAATTTGAGTACAACCTTATCATTTATTTGCAGATCCTCTGCTAAAAAAGTACTGGCAAATCCCCCTTGCCCTAAAGCACTAATAATTTTATATCTGTCATCATATATAGTGCCTGTTTCCGGTATCAACACGCGTTATCTCCTCCCGAAAAATATATTTTATATAGCATCTTCTCCTGTTTCACCAGTACGTATTCGGATAGCATTTCCAATAGGATAAGTAAATATTTTACCATCCCCAAACTCTCCTGTTCTTACAGCTTTTATAATAACCTTAACAACATTATCTACCATTTCGTCCATAACTACCATTTCAATCTTGGTTTTAGACAAAAGTGTAATATCAAATTCGTTGTCCCAGTTATCTATATCTGTATGTCCTTTTTGTAGACCACATCCAATTGCTTCAGTTATAGTCATCCCTTTTATGCCAATATTTCCTAGAGCATCTTTTACTTCTAATATCTTATTTGGACGCAAAATACATTCTATTTTTGTCATGTTAAACACCACCTTTTATAATAATATAGCAAATAAGTGATTCAGTGTCGATATTCTATATAACAATTTTCAAATTAAATTATTTACTTTTATTGTCATGATAGTCATATTGTCATAGCCTCCACGCTCATTTAACTGTGCAATTATTTGTTTTAAACCACCTTCTGAAATATCTTTTTGCAAAAAAGATTTTAATTCTTCTACTGTTGCATGTTCTAGAATTCCATCAGTCACTAAGCAAAAAATATCACCAGGTAAAATACGTCCAGAATAAAAATCTGCCGGTAAAATAGGTTGATCACCCAAAGCTTTAAGTAGAACATGCTTATTGGGATGAACCCTAGCTTTCTCTGGAGAAACCAATCCTAACCGCACTAATTTCCCTACAAGAGTATGATCTTTTGTTAACTGAATAATCTTGTTAGAACGTAGTAAAAAAATTTTTGAATCTCCAACATGAGTAATAAAAAATTTGTCTTGTCTTATTAAAAGTGCACTTAATGTACATTTCATATTTTGAAATGCTGTGTTACTACTAGAAAGATTATATAAATGCATAGCAGTATATTGAAAAGCATTTTTTAGACGTTCTGGTACTCTTTCAGAATATGAACCAAGATAATATTCCTGTAGTAGTACATTTACTGCTTCAGCACTTGCAACCTCACCAGCTGCATTTCCTCCAACACCATCTGAAATAACAAAAAGACTCCCCAATTTATCTCTAATAAATCTATCACAAGGTATAAATTGTCCATGGTAATCTTCATTATGTGGACGAAGTTTACCTGTATCAGTACAACTTTGTACCTGGAGATGTTTTGAACTTATATCTTCTTTTGAGTTGAAAGTGAAAGTCTCCAAATATATCCCTCCCAAGTATTGGTAAAGGGACACCATATTGAGTGCCCAATTACTAAATACTTTATCTAATTTTATAATAACTTATAGAATTATTCCTTAAGAATAATAGGACGTTGTAACTTTTTACTATTGAAGCTTAAATAAATAATACCAATCGCTAACCATATAATTGTTACTATAATAGATGCTATAGATGCTACTTGTGTAGCGCCACCTCCTAAAATACCTAGATATAAAACTGCTAAAAGCATAGCAACATTTGCGAGAAAACCTAAAATCGGAATAATTATATGAGTAATAGCATTACGCTTAGAACTACGCATAAATGCTACAAATGATATCAAATTTGTCATACCATAGAGAATAAACGTTCCTATATTTGACACTAGCGTTACTGCGGTTAAAGTTGTAACTGAAATAACTCCAATTGCTCCAACAATAGCAGAGACTATAATAATTATCCAAACTGCAGTATGTGGTGTTGCGTGTTTATGATGCAATGCACCTAAAACTGATGGTACTTCTTGGTCTTTTGCCATAGCGTATGTTACTCTGACACCTGTATTCATACATGCAAGAGTACTACCAAAAACTGCTATTGCTACTGAAATTGCAACTATAATCATAAGAATGAAACCAGTATTATTTAATAATGTATCTCCAAGAATTTTAACCATATCTCCAATAGGTGCACTTGAAGCAGCTACTGCAGCCATACCAGTTTGAACTTCACCAGCAGAATCAGTTACATTATAAGCTGTATTTACCCATGCATTCGCTCCAACATATTCAAAAACATAGCATAATAATCCTTGAATTACTAATGATAAAATTACACCTCTACTTACATGTTTTGTAGATTTTGCTTCACCTGCTAATGCAGTAGCCGATTCAAAACCAACCAACAATAAAATTGAAATGGTTGCTTGGAACAATACATTTGAAAAATTGTGCGGCATGATTACAGATAAAAAGTTTTTGTGAACAAATTCAACATGTTGAGGATTGTTTACTCTATAAATAATTGCAAGTACTGTAACAAATACAAGCGTAATAATCTGTATGACATTAATTACGATACTTGATACTGTTGAACCATTTATACCTCTATATGCAACTGCACCAGTAAATGCTGCAAATACTACAGCAATTAAAACCTGCCCTATAATAGGTACATTAATTCCAAATTGACTAAAGATGTATGTGATTAACGTAGACATCATTGCCACCATTACACCTGGATATACCCAATAATATAAATGAGAAAACCAACCCACTATATATTTTGAAATTCTTGCAAAAGTAGATAACTTTGATGATCCATTTATAAATGCACGTTCTGCGAAATAATATGAACTTCCTGTACCTGCTTCTGGATATAGTTCAGATAATTTAGAGTAAGAAACAGCTGTTAAAAAAGCTAATATTAAGGCTACAACAAGACCTGCAAACATATCCATTGCTGTAGTTTCACCTGCACCATTTACTTGGGCAGCTTGCATTTGAAAGGTAAGCCATAAAAATGCTCCTGGGGCAATTAATGCCATCGCATTCATTGTAACACCAGTTAAACCTAGAGTTTTATTTAATTTTACTTTTTCTGACATAGTCAACATCTCCCTCAATAAAAAAATTTTATGCTTTGAATAATTGATATTTTTACAAATTGTTTTGTAAATCTAAAAGAACTAATAAACCAATAATATTTTGTATCTCTATAAAAATTGTTTTGATTCTTTTACTTTATAAGACCAATAATAATTTCTTTTTTTCACCATTCCCCCAATCCATTTAAGTTTTATTCTCAATTTAGTAAATAAAAAAGGCATCTTAAAAAAAGAAAAAATTTCTTTTTTAGACGCCATTGCCTTATCAACTATTTACTTTTGTATTTTTACAAACTGCTTTGTAAATCTGGAAGAATTAAATCAATAATATATTGTATTTCCATAAAAATTGTTTTGATTTTTTACTTTCAGAGATCAATAATAATTTCTTTTTTCACTATTTCCCTCATCCATTTAGGCTTTATTCTAAGCTTAGTAAATAAAAAGGCGTCTTAAAAAAAGAAAAATTTCCTTTTTTAAGACGCCATTGCCTTATCAACTGTTTACTTTTATATTCATATAAATAACAAATATAAAATTCTACCAATTATTTTTGATAAATTGTTAATAAAAACTCACTTATTTAATTTATTAGTATAGATACTATATTATCACATTTTAAATAAATGTCAATAGTTTTTTATTGGTTTCTGCAATTCGTCTGATTGATTTATACCATTTTATATTTAGAACGTTGTGTACAAAAAATAACACAAGCTCAATAATTCCTATTATTTCATGAATTAAATCACCTGTTAATTGATTCGCCATCACAACGAAAAGCAAAATTGTCATAACAGAGTCTATTATCATTCTTATAGTTTTTTCTTTTTTCATTATATTTGTTAACCCACTTTCTAACCTTGCAACATTCCTATTTTTTGTAACCATTTATTCACATCATTTTGAGCGTTAACAGCATTTTCTCCACGAATAGCAAGTCCATCTAATACCTTAGCATTAGGGCAAAGTTTCTTTATATCATTTACGCTATTACCCATCTGACTTCCTTTATGTGTACAAAATGGTATTATAGTTTTTCCAGAGAAATTATATTCATCCAAAAATGTATACATCGGCATAGGAATTGTGCCCCACCAGTTTGGATATCCCATAAAAATCACATCATAATCAGCCATATTATCTACATGGGTAGAAAGTTTGGGTCTTGCATTATTTTTTTGTTCATCAGAAGCTAAATTAATATTAGAGTTATAATCTACAGGATATAAACCAGTTGTTTTAATAGAAAAAAGATCTCCACCAACAGCTTTCTGTATATCTTATCCAATAATTGCTGTATTTCCCATCAGCTGATCGTTCTGCACATTTAAACTGGCTGAACTTACAGCATCAACTTTTTCATTTTCATCAATATTATCTGCTCTAGTAAAATACGCTATAAGAACTTTTTTTCCAGTTATTTCTTTAGAATTATCTGTATTGTTCTCCACACTGCTTTGTGTATTGTTTCCAACACTGCTTGTTGTACTTCTTCCACACGCTACACATGTCATTATCAACATTGTTATTGTTAATAATATAATGCTCTTTTTCATGTACATTCATCCTTTACCTTAATATGTTTTATTGTTCTCATAAATTTTGTCCAATCTCAAATGCAACTTTCATGGCTGTATTTTTTCTACATCCCCTTTCACCCAAGCTCCTGCTCCATCGATAACACCTTTTTCCTCTGATCCTGGCACAAAGTGAATAAATTTTCTAAATACATTAACTAAAATTACGATATATTGTATTCTTCTTTCATTAATTGTTCTTCCTTGCTTACTTCATCATTGCTTGATAACGAACGGGCAAAACTAAAGACAAATATTGCTATAACCGCTGCTGCTGCACTAATCCATGTAATTGACATTACAGACCATCCTCCTACAACGATTCCCTGTAACACTACCTACTGTTGCACAAAAATATCTGCTCCCGTTTAATCTTTAATTATATTTGCAACATATTCCGTATTTCCCTCGGTAGAATCATCTGAAATCACAAGCTGAAAATATACCATCCACCTGATCCTGACATTCTGCTACAGGAGCAGAGAAATATACTACCAAAGTTTTTGCTTCATTTTCATCTGTCTCATATTGTTGAACTTCTGAACTCTGGTTTTTCTGATTGTCATTCACTGACTTACCTTAGTCTGTCTCATCTTGTTCGACGTTGCACTCTGGAGTCCTAGTTCTTCTAACCAGCCAGCAATTTCTCCCGTTCCAGTAATACGTTTTTCGCCGAAAACTGCCAGTCCGTCACATGAATCCAAAAATGTAGGCATTGGCTCATCAATATCGCTTTCACCACTTGTACAAAACGGAATAATCAGCTTTCCACTCAAATCGTGGCTTTCAAGAAAGGTATTGATTACCGCTGGTGTGGCATGCCACCATACTGGAAAGCCAACAAAAACCTCATCATTATCTACGGTTTTTGCAAGCTCTGGTCTAGCATTATTTCGTATCTCATTATTTCCCTGCGTATATACATTACTGTATGCTTCTTTTGGTTTTATCTCAAATAGATCAGCATTCAGTTCACTACTGATTTCTGATGCCATACTTTCTGTAGTTCCAGAATGTGAAAAATATGCTACTAATATGTTAACATCTTCTTTTGCCAATATTTTACTTCTTAATTTCTTAACCTCTTCTTCCTTTAAGGAATTATCCGAAAGATTTCTGAATTTTGCTGGATATCGATATATGCTATATCCTACAACTCCAATTACTAGCAATACAACAAGTACTACTAAAACTATTATAAAGGACTTACGTGCTTTCATATTACTTAGATTCCTTTAGAATTTCAAAAATCTCGTCCCTTTCAAACTTTTTACAGCATCCGGCTGTTAGATTACAGGTGTCTGCTACAGAACGCAAGATTCCTTCATCTGTGATACTCATTTCTGAAAGTGTGGTTGGCAGTCCAATTTCTTTTATAAATGCTTCCAGTGCATCCACACCTGCCAGTGCGATTTCTTCTTCGTTCTTATCTGTCTCGTCCACATTCCACACTTCCCTTGCAAGGCGGGCAAACTGCTTTGCTCCTTCTGGTGCCATGTGACGATACAATGCTGGATGAATAGCTGCCAGTCCCTGACCGTGATTACAGTCTGTGTATGCTGCTAGCTGGTGTTCAATCTGGTGTGCCTGGAAATCCGTCACTTTACCAATCTTTAAGATTCCGTTTTCTGCCATAGCCGATGTCCACATGAGTTCACTTCTAGCATCCATATCTTTCCCATCGACAAGTAACTTGCGGATATTTCGTATAGTACTTCTCATAACTGCCTCGTTGATTTCATCTGATGTATTGAAATCTCTCGGTGAACCAAGATAAGTTTCCATGCAGTGACTTAACGTATCAAAGGCACCAGAAATCACCTGTTTCATTGGCAGTGATAATGTATATGTTGGATCAAGAACTGCAAAACTTGCATAGGTTCCCACGATTGGGCCTTTCCACATCTTATCCTCATAGGTAATGACTGCCCCTGGATTCATCTCAGCTCCTGTTCCAGATGCTGTAACCACTGCTCCTATCAATATTCCAGTTGTTGGAAATTTACCAGACTTATATTCCATATCCCAGATATCTTCCTCCAAAGTTGCCTGCGCAGATACCACTTTACAGCAGTCGATGACAGAGCCACCTCCAACTGCCAGGATAAAGTCCACATTTCTTTCCTTTACAAGTTTTGCACCTTCCTGTACCTTTGCATAGGTAGGATTTGGCATGATACCAGAAAAATCAACTACCTCTTTTCCAGCCTCCGTAAGAAGCTGTACCAATTCATCATACACTCCATTTCTCTTAACAGAGCCTCCACCATATGCAAGCATAACTGTTTTGCCTACTTTTCCAAGTTCTACTGCTAACGCTTTCTTAGCAGCACCTTCTCCAAAATATACCTTTATTGGGTATGAAAATGTAAATTCGTTCATTATTAATTCCTCCTATTCTGGTTTTTCCATATGATTAAGTTCTGATGCTCCGACAGCAAATCCTTTTAATTCCATTTCAGTTACTCTACACACATTTTTAATCAGATATTCAATGGTATCCACTGCTTCCTGACTCGAAGCTCCTCCCTGTGCAAAGAAATAAAGTTTTTTACCCCGAAGTGTTTTAGCTTCTGCCAGCATATAAAGTCTGTCAAAGAAAGTTTTTAGAAGTCCACCGACTGAGTACCAATATACCGGACTTCCAATCACCAGAGTGTCTGCTGTTTTAATTGGAATGAACATCTCCTTTATCTGATCATCCTCAAATACTTGCCCATACTGATAGATTTTGTAGTCAGCCATTTGCAAAGTATCATACTTTATTCCTTTTAAATAATCTGTTCCCATTTGAAACGTATTTCCATTTTTATCTGGACTTGTGTTCATAAATAATATTTTACTCATTGTATCCTTTCTTATTCTGCCTTTGCAGTAACTTCATCAATAATATTCATCGCATTCAACGTACGTGGATAGCCGATGTATGGCATACATTGTTCTACAACCTGATACAGCTTTTCCTTACCATTACCAACACCAAAGTTTCCCATTGTATGACCACGCAGCTGATTCTCACAGGCGCCCTGTGCTAGAATATAGCAGAAGGTAATCATCTCCCGCTCCTGATTATCAAGTCCGGTTCGAGTGTAATAATCGCCAAAACAGTTATCCGCCAGCCAGCGATTTACATTTTTTCTTAAAACCGGACCGTTGGTCTGTCTGTCAGCCATTCCTGCACCAAACAACTCCACCTGCTTAGCCAGACCTGCATCAAAGCGACTTTCTGCATTTGTGGTAGTTTGTTCTTCCAATGGAAGTTTGATACCGTGCTGTTGCATGATTTCACTTGTAACAACCACATAATCATAGATACGGCCAATTCCCAAATAAGCCGTTGCCTGATAAACAACCTCACGGATAGCTACTGGGTCAATCCCTGCATTTAATGCAGCATGTAGCATATTCTGATATTCTCCCATACCCTGACATCCAAGCAATACAGAAAGGATACATAGCATTCGCTCTTTTTCTGTTAGGCTTCCAGTATTGACTACTTCATTCTGAGAAAAGTTCGCAGTAATTTCTATCCATTCCGGATCACTTACTGCCAAAGTGCTTTCTACTCCTTTAAACAGTTCGTCCATTCTTTTCTTTGCTACTTCATTCATATTGAAACCTCCAATTTTTACTTATTCTGGTTATTAGCTTCTATAATTTCATTCAGTTCAATATGCTCGTTTCGGTATCTTGCATCAGGATTTTTTTCTGGTATGGCAAGCCCGATTGCTTTCTGTGGACAGGCATGCGCACAAGCCAGACATGTCTGACAGTTACCTGGTATATGACCGGCTTTTCCATTCTCTATTTTGATTGAGCTGGATGGACAAACCTTCTCACAGATACCGTATCCTACACATTTTTCTCCTACCTTTAACAGATGCTGCCATGCATCCGCAGGCATTTTGCTCATGTTTCCAAGAAATTGCTTATGTGCTTCTCTATCAGTATCTGTTACTTCAGAAATCATTTTCCTTTTGTTTTTAGTATCTTCCACGATTTCAGCAATATGTTCATCTACCTTCTTATCAATCAAAATCTGCTCATTCATATCAAAACTTGGAAGCCAGTTATCTACCATAATAATAATATTGATATAGCTTGCTGCTATCCCACATTCTTTACAAAGATTATCAGCCAGTTCTGCTGCGCCGCCATGACGATTTCCATAGGTCAGAATCATATAGAAATATTCTGTGTTAAATGTGCTTTTTTTCAAAAATTCCTTTACCATAGGTGGAACTTCATGCCCATAGACAGGAGATACAATACCTATGCTCTCATCTCTAAATCTTAATTTCTCCTTATTTATAATCTGTGGGATGCTAATTGGTTCGTCATCGATATGTTTCGCTACATAAAAGCTATTACCTGTACCTGTAAAATAAAATAACATTTGAAACCTCCTTGCATAATCTTTTTCTTTTTGCTATAATCCAATTGTATTAACCGGTTGTAACAACCTGTCAAGTGTTTTTGAAAATTTTTTTAAAATCTGATTTCAGAACCAAAAGGAGAATGAAATATGTATACGATGAAACAAGTTTGCGAAGCTACCGGATTGACCTATGAAGCATTAAAATTCTATTGTAATGAAGGTCTCGTACCAAACGTAAAACGTGATAAGAATAAGCGTCGCATTTTTGATGACAGAGATTTAGCATGGATCAAAGATCTGACCTGTTTAAAGAAGTGTTCTATGAGCATTGCAGATATGAAAAAATATCTTGAACTTTGTCTGGAAGGGAAATCATCCATTCCATCTCGTCAGGAAATGTTGAAAATAAAAAAAGAAGCATTACTCTCCCAAATTGAAGAGATAAATGCTTCTATTAATTATATTGACTGGAAACAAAACTTTTACAAGGATGTACTTAGTGGAAAAACAGAATATACCAGCAATCTGATATAACATTTGTGTCTCCATATCCTCTTTTGACAATTCAAAATTAAATATATCAAAGTTTTCTTGCATTCTTTGTATATGTGTAGATTTTGCTAAAGCAACAACCCCTCTTTGAATTAGCCATCTTAAAATAACTTGAGCAACTGTCTTCTGATATTTTTTGCCGATCCTATCCAAAGTAGAATTAGTAAACATACTATTTCTGCCTTCACCAAACGGAGCCCATGCTTCAATTTGAACTTTGTTTTTAATCATATTCTCTTGTGCCTTTATTTGTTGGTTAAGTGGATTTGTTTCCACCTGGTTGACCTGAGGAGTGATTTCGTTAAAAGCATAGATATCAGACAGTCTGTCAGGATAGAAATTACTCACTCCAACCGCTCTCACTTTTCCATCTTTATACATCTCCTCTAAAGCATGATAGGAGCCATAATAATCACCAAAAGGTTGATGTAGCAAAATCAAATCCAAATAATCCGTTTTTAACTTTTTCATTGATTCTAAAACAGACGCTTTTGTCTTTTCATAACCATAATTATCTATCCATACTTTTGTAGTAAGAAATAATTCTTTACGAGGTATGCCGCATTTTTCAATAGCATTTCCTACTGCTACTTCATTAAACAATCCGCATGCCATTATATAACTATGACCACATCGGATTTTTCTTTTGGATTTTGTCTAGCAATTTCTGCTATCTTAAGTAATTTTGTTTCCATTAATTCATCTACTCCTGTGCGTAGTTAATGTTTCCTTAATTAAGACAATAATATGTAATCTCCTTCCCTACTTTAGCATTACCCACTATCATTGGTACTATGAGATTATCCGACTCCCTATTAGCCTTTTAATATTCTCCCTTTTTACTGGTTGTTTATTATACTCAATTTTTTTTGAGAGCTGATAGGGTCTCCTGAGTATATGCTAAATTTCTTGAAATTTTTGCTTACAATCTGATATTTTCTTATATGATTATAGATATAAAACCTTTCTCTAAATCTCCAAGAACTAAAATAACCCACGAAAATCTAATAATTCGATTTTCGTGGGTTTCATGGTGGAGGCGAGGGGTATCGAACCCCTGTCCGAAATCAGCTGACTTTTCCTTTCTTCTAGTGCAGTCTAAGTTTTAAGATTCCTCAAAACATTGTCCTTAGGCAGGCTATACTTTCCGGTAGCTTCATGAATATCCATTTAGCTTTTATCTAATATTTTTTTAATTATGATTCTCATTCCCTTTTCATCATTAACTATAAGCACTTTTATATCTATAGTGAAATTTCCCAATTCTTAAAATTTTCTTTTTTTTCTAGTTTTACTTCTTGGCTTTCCAACTATTTCTGAAAGTATAATAGCCTGTTGAAGTCTAACGCTAGTTAGTTCCTGTGTAATAGAATCTATAACTCCTTGTGGATTTGAAGAAGTATTTTTTTGTTTATTATAGTAACAATTATTTTTATCATCACTATAAGATTCGCTATCTTCACTAGGACTATTTTCGCTAGAATCACTTTCATTATATTCTTCATTGCTGTCCTCAGATTCTTCATAAATATTATTTATACTATTATTTGATTCAAGGCCTCTTGGATATTTTAAAGTCGAACTTTCTCTAATATTATTTGTTATAGACGTAGGATCAAAGATAGCATTTGCAAAAGTCTTTAATAGCTCAATAGTATCATTATTTTTCATATTTCTCACTCTCCCAGGAGACTATTTTTTATCTCTTTTCTTTATCTACAGTAGTCCCGGTTTGATTTTTGTTTCCTGCATTAGAAATTGAACTTCTCATACTTGTATCTGCAATAACATTTTGCATATCATAATAGTCCATTATTCCAAGCTTTCCTTCTCTTAGTGCATAAGCCATTGCTCTTGGTACTTCTGCTTCTGCTTCTACAACAGCAGCTCTCATTTCTTGTTCCTTAGCTACCGCCATTGCTCTTCTCTCTTCAGCCTTAGCTTGTGCTATATTTTTATCAGCTTCTGCTTGTAGCGTTTGAAGTTGAGCTCCTATATTTCTTCCTACATCTACGTCTGCTATATCTATGGACAGAATCTCGAAGGCTGTACCTGCATCTAATCCTTTATTTAATACGGTTTTTGAAATAGCATCTGGATTTTCTAATACTATCTTATGACTATCAGAAGAACCAACTGTAGTTACTATACCTTCACCAACTCTGGCTAAAATAGTTGCTTCTCCAGCTCCTCCGACTAGCCTTTCAAGGTTAGCTCTAACTGTAACTCTAGCTTTAACTAAAAGTTCTATACCGTTCTTTGCAACTGCTGAAACATTTGGCGTTTCAATTACTCTTGGATTAACACTCATTTTAACTGCTTCTAAAACATCTCTACCTGCTAAATCAATAGCAGCTGCCTTTTCAAATTGTAAGTCTATGTCAGCTCTATGAGCTGCAATCAATGCATTTACTACAGTATCTACATTTCCCCCAGCTAAATAGTGGGCTTCTAATTGATTAACATTTAATCCCATACCAGCCTTTGTTGATTTTATAAGTGGAATTACTATTTTAGAAGGCACAACTCTTCTTAATCTCATACCAACTAAATTGAATATACTTACTTTAACATTAGCTGCTAAAGAGGATACCCATAGTCCTATTGGTACAAATGTAAGAAATACTGAAATTAAACATACTACTGCTATAACTACTATAAGTAAATTAATAATCATTAATAATCTCTCCTTTAAATATCAATTTATATTTTAACCTTTTTAACTAATAACTTTACTCCGTTAACTTTAAATATCTCAACCTTAGCGCCACTTAAAATATACTCCCCATCAGAAATCACATCAAACTTAACTCCATCTATATCTACAGAACCTGCTGGTCTTAAGTCCGTAATTGCAATTCCCCTTTTTCCCAGTAGATAATCTAAATCTGAAGAGCTAATATATCCATGTTCTTTCTTTTGTTCATCTGATAGTATTAATGGCTTGAATAGTTTTCCTTTTGTGAAAAACGTTAGAACCACACCTATCATAGTCCCTAGTACAGCTACGATTGCTAATGCCATAACTAATGCTTGCGCAAAATTTTGAGCTGTTAGTACTACTGCAAGTATTAAACATATAGCTCCTGCAACTCCTGGGACTCCGAAGCCTGGAATATGCATTTCTAAAAATACTAACCCGAAGCCTATAATCAGAAGTAAAACTGTTAGAACTGTGATATCTGGTAAAAATACGTTCATGTTTTTGTACCCTCCTTACTATATAAATATAATAGTACCAATAATAAAGCTTAGCAACACAAAACTTCTAAACTATACACTTTTAAATCCCAAATGTCATTTATAACGTTGCCTGAAGTAGTGCATTTACCGCTGATTTTGAAGTTTTTAAAGCCTTACTAATTCTTACTATATCTTTGTAGACAGGCTCTATCAATGAGTAAATAACCTAAATATGGTTTAAACAATCATGTCTTTGAGTTCTTAAAGTTTTATTAAATGCCTCAAGATACTTTATGGTATATATTAAATTATTACTGCCCTTTTTTAATAGAAGATTATAAAATATGATTCCTATAATAATACTGTTAATACCTATGCTTATAGCTATAACATAAATAATAAAATTCCCCTCAATCATATAACGATCTTTGTTTTTGTATAGATAAATAGTGTTATAAACACCTCTTGTATAAAGTTTGAAAATATAGATATTAATACTATTTTAGATATGTTGTATGCTTGCTTTTTAACTGTTATTCGCTCCCTCCTTATACATTAATACCAAATATATCTTACCATATTTTTCTTATATTAACCTTAAATATCTTTAATTTATTTTTTAATCACTTCCTATAAAAATCCAAGTAAATTTGAGTGCAAAAATATAGGAGGGATTATATGCGAATTATGATTATATTAAAAAATTAGTTTATGCTGCTAGATGTGGAAACAACATAGCTAAAGAAAATTTAGTTAAGGTATAAAATTAAAGACTAGTTATTTTTCTAACTAGTCTTTTGAAATTCACTAAGGCACATGAAAATAAATAACAGTTCCAAAGTTGCCATGAATATTTTTCATCAGGCAAGGAGACGAATTGCTCTCATAGCGGGCCTATTAGGTCAATTTGCCGACGTAGCATGATGGAAAATAGGCTGGCAAATGGACTTGTTATTTATTTGATTGTGCCTAAATCAAACAAAAACTTCAAAGATATCCTTACCTTTAAGGCACTATCTTCTTTAAAAGTTAGGCATATGAAAGAAAATAACAAGTCCAAAATGCGATGTATATTTTGCGTCAGACGAGGAAGTATGTTTACCTCATAGCGGGCTATTAGGTGAACATGCTGACGAAGTATGACACGAAATAGACTAGCATATTGACTTGTTATTTTTTTGATTATGCCTTAATAACAATACAACTCCAAAATTACTTATTATTCTCAAAAGCGCCAAAGACAATAGGTTTATAGTTATAAACCATAAGCTTACCTTTGCATATAACAGAATGAATTTTTAAATTCTCATCTAACAGAATTATATCTGAACTAAATCCCTCAGTTAAGTTACCCTTTCCATTTAATTTAAGCAATTTAGCAGGTGAAGAAGTAAATGGAATAAGAGCTAACTCCATAGGTATTCCAGCTTTAATGCAACTTTGTAAAATTTCAATATTGGAACTTGGTGATCCAACTCCAAATTTTGTTAGGTTACCATCTTTATCAAATATAGGCGAACTACCACCAGAATCTGAGCTCATTGTAATTTGATACGGTGAAATATTGTGTTTTAAAAGTTCTTGAAATGCATCTACTGGATGCACTTCATCGTTTCCTTCAGGTCTTATACTTGTAGTGATATCTACAAATCCTCCATCCATTGCATACTCAATTGCTTGTTTAAAAACTAAAGAATTTCTATTTATATGAGTAGGTAAAATATTACTAAAAGGTATTTCCGAATTTTTTCTTATATAAAATAATGGATTTATTCCATTTTTACCATCTCCAACATGTACATGAAGTATTCCACATTTACCAGAAAGCATACCGCCTAGTCGTGCTTCTGTAGCTAAATGAATTAGATCTTCATCTGACGGATGACTTGATCTGTGATCCGAAATTGCAATCTCTCCTATACCTATTATTTTATCAACTAATATAATGTCCCCCCTTGCGCTATCCGTAATTGTTCTAGTTGGAACCGCATAGGAACCAGTCCAAACATAAGTGTTTAATCCCTCTAGTTCTAAACTTCTTGCTTTTGCAATAAGATTTCCCATACTTCTTGTAGTACCATCGGTGCCGAGTAAACCAATACAAGTTGTAACCCCATTTGTAGTAAGTTGTGTAAGCATGAGTTCTGGTGCTCTACTAATAAAGCCCCCTTCTCCTCCTCCTCCAGTTATATGAACATGTAAATCAATAATTCCTGGAATAGCTTTTAGCTTTGAGCCATCTATAATCTCAGTTTCTGGAAAGTTACCAGATGGCAAATCAATTTTTTCTGAAATATATGCAATTTTATCAAAAGTCGTCAAGATATCATTCTTACCAATATGTTCTGGACTATATGTATCAATATTTTTAATTAAAATCATTAAAATCACCTCTTGATAATAGTATGGGCAAAAAATTCAATTCTTATAATAATTTTTTTTAAAATGGAATTTGTATTATTAAACTCCTTCATGGCACCTATAAGTAGAGAAATCTTACTGATTTTTAAACATATATACTTATATGTTTTCCTCCATTATGAATCTAATTTACTACTTTGAATATAACAATAAAGTTAACTGATTAATATATTCACATAATTTCAAATTGCTCATCTCGTTAATGTTTTTATGTGTCAAACCCAAATATGCTTCTATTTCTTTAATAACTCCAGAAGTATCCAGGTCATGTGGAAATATCATACCTTCTTTCAATTGCTTCATTCCTTACTATATTATTTTGTCCGCAGTTTATAAATTATTAAAATCACAATATTATATAGCAAGAACCGTGCCAACTTGATAATATTCTATTAATCTTTCTATATTTTAGACATAAAAAAATAACAAATCAAAGATTTGTTATTTATTTTGCACAATAGTAAGTAGGTATGTTTAGCTCATAGCTGGCATTACCTAAACATGGCGATGTAGTCTTAAGAAAATAGACTAGCATGCTAACTTATTATTTTTTTGATATACCTTAGTCATTTCTCAATATAACTTATGTCCTAAAATCATACACTTTGTTTAATACAGCTCGTATGATTTTATTACACTTCTATTTTATATTTCTTTATTTTTAAATATAATGTATTTCTGCTTATTCCTAAAGCCTTAGCTACTTTGGTCATATTATAATTACATGACTTTATAGCTTCATTAATTGTTTTGCTTTCCATAAGAGCTTCTTCCCACAAAGTTTCATCCCCTAAATCTGTGAAATTTTGAATCTGTTCCTTTAATTGAATTCGCATATTGCCATAAACATCTAAAACGTGAGCATATTTTGAATTTGCTACTATGTTATTATCTTTCCCAATTTATTCAGCTAATGTTAAGCAAATACATCTATAATAGAAACTATAAAACTCTTTAATAAATTTAAGAGTAGTAAACAGGAGGAATGAAATACAACTTATTTGGATTTCTAAACAAAATGAGTATAATCCCTAGCAGAATTGCTTAACTATTTTCTTATATTATGAATTGAAACTGATATTTAGGCATATTCAAAAAAATAATATGTCAGCATTCTCGTCTGACACAAAATATACAGTACATCATTGACTTGCTATTTTCTTTCATATACCTTAGTCTGATTTTGAAAATTAGCATAGCATTTTATATACTCTGCTAAAAAAGCTAAATTTCAACCATTAGTTTTGGCATAACCTAAAAAAGGGGGATGTAAAATGAATAAAAATATTATAGAAATGAATAACATTGTTAAGAGTTTTTATATAGGAACTCCTAACCAATTAAATGTTCTCAAAGGTATAGATATAAATGTAAGAGAAGGAGAATTTGTATCCATTATAGGACAGTCAGGTTCAGGCAAAAGTACTTTGATGAATATAATAGGGGCACTTGATAGAGCTACTTCTGGAACTTATATTTTGGACGGAACAAACATTAAGGATATTTCAGATAATGGATTATCTGAAATACGAAATAAAAAAATTGGATTTGTATTTCAAACTTTTAATTTAATACCAAGAAGCCCAGCAATTAAGAATGTTGAATTACCTTTACTTTATGCAGGGGTAGGGGGCAAAGAAAGAGTTGAACGTGCAGAGTATTATTTAGAACTTGTTGGAATGAAAGATAGAATGCAACATCAGCCTAGTGAGCTATCTGGAGGACAAAAACAGAGAGTTGCTATTGCAAGAGCACTTATAACTAACCCAAGTATTATACTTGCTGACGAGCCTACTGGTGCACTTGATTCAGCAACTGGAAGGATAGTTATGGATTTATTTCATAAAATTAATAAAGAAGAAGGAAAAACTATAATACTCATAACTCATAATAATGAACTAGCAGATGAAACGGAAAAAATTATAACACTAAAAGATGGTTCTATATTATCAGAAGTAGATAAATCAAGCTTCGTAAATATATCAATTTAGGTACTGTTAAATGAAATTGTAAGATAAGGCACAATCAAAAAAATAACAAGTCCATCTGCCAAGCCTATTTCCCATCATGCTGCGTCAGCAGATTGCCCTAATAGGCTCGCTATGAGACCAATCTACTTCCTTGTCTGATGAAAAATAATCATGGCATTTTGGACTTGTTATTTTCTTTCATGTGCCTAATTATCTCCAAATTAGAAATATAATTATTATTTTCCTACTGTAGTTCAATTCTTCATTATACTTGAAAAGTAAATTAATTTTTAGTACTATAAAATTATGACAAAATTAAACACTTAATCATATAATGGTGTTTATCGAGAGGGGAAATGGTGCCAAATGGAATTTAATTTAAAAGAGGGAACTTCAATTGTTAAAGAATCAAAGGTTACTGAGAATGAGACAGCAATAAAAATGGGATCAGGAGATTTAGAGGTTTATGCAACACCAGCGATGATTGCTCTTATGGAAAATGTAGCTAAGAGTTCGGTAATAGATGAACTTCCAAATGGCTATACTACAGTAGGTATTGATATGAATGTTAAACACATTAAGTCATCTCCAGTTGGTGCAAAGATAAAATGTAAAGCCACTCTTATAAAAGTAGATGGGAAAAAATTGTTTTTTGAGGTAGAAGCAAGTGATGACAAAGGTGCTATCGGAAAAGGTTCTCATATAAGATTTATAGTGAATTCAAACGATTTTATGGAGAAAACAAAAAATATTTAAATCTACCTTGTAGCAAGATAAAAAGCTTTTTGATAGTACCTTAGCAGAAGTTGTTCCATTTTCGCTTGTCCTAAACTTGCTTTAGGAGCATGCAAAAATGGTGCAACTTCTGCTATTAGAAATTTACGGCTTAATCCTCAGTAACCTGAACGAATGCATGACCTTTATTTCGGTAAATATATTTATAAATCTAGTTTTGATATTACTCAGCTAATATCTGAAGACAACGCTTTGCAAAAGCTTCACCTAAAGCCCTATGTCCACTCACTGAAAGATGTAAAGCATCAATTTCAGATGGTTCAGTAATTTTTGATGCATCCATAAATTCAATTTCTAAAGTTTTTGCAACTTCTTCAATAACACGATATTCTAATCCCAGCAAATTTTGTAAAATCCCTGTCCAACGTATATTATAATCATATCTTTGGCCGTTTTCAGGATTGTATCCATATGTATTAGAATCACCATAACAAAGTATATTTTTCATTAATACCACTCTTTCTAGGCTTTGCCAGTATTTTATATTTAGTATATCATAAATTTACTTAGGCACGTGAAAGAATTTAAATATGCGGCTTGCCTGCATAATATTATTGACAACAATTCCTCCCTAATATACATATTGCCATAAACATCTAAAACGTGAGCATCTTTTGGATTTGCCACTATGTTATTCCCAAAAACTGCGTAGTAAATTAGAAAATCTTATCCAAAGCTAGAGAAAATAACATTGTAGCGATTTTATTAAATTCACCAAAAAAGTGTATAAAAAAAGTGCCCTTTTATGTTATTATTAATCG
>Ga0302140_10000357_pt1 | contig 56451 bp, 49 predicted proteins | sample I_Bog_E1_1_FD_202095 | JGI IMG/M metagenome (GOLD analysis project Ga0302140, IMG submission 202095) | Peat permafrost microbial communities from Stordalen Mire near Abisko, Sweden - I_Bog_E1_1 | ecosystem: Environmental > Terrestrial > Soil > Wetlands > Peat | place: Sweden: Abisko, Stordalen...
TGGACATCGAGCCCGACATATCGCACACTATTCATCTGGGTGTTCCTCCCTGTTGGCTTTGGTTGTCTGCTCAGCACAGCAACCGCAGCTTACAGGAATGGGGCGCCCTTTTATAATGCGTGGCCCACATCTCGATTTTGAGATGTGGGATTTTGTCGGGTCGATCTCTTCCCGCGAGCCTGTCTCTATCCCGCCAGTTTGGCGATGAAAACCCCGAAGAGCACCAGGATCCCCACCACCATCGCGGTGGCAACGCGGCGGTGGAAAATAAACAGATCGCGCGGCGAGCCGATACGCGGCACCATCGGAACTGCAAAGAGCAAGCCGCACGTGAATCCGCCTAAGTGCGCCATGTTGTCGATCTGCAAGCCAGAGCCGAGATAGCGGGTGCCGGCGCTGATCGAGAAGCCGATGACCAGGTTGATGGCTGCAAAGTAGATCACCGACCTGCGCAGCTTGTGCAATTCCAGCGGGGGTACCGGCAGCCGGCGAGACTTGAGCAGGATGATCAGCGCCCCGGCGATGCCGAAGACGGCCCCTGAAGCGCCCGCGCCGACAGGAAAAACAACGGTGGGGTCCAATACCAACCCCGCATGGTGGCCCAACCATTCCGCGTGGTATTTCACCCAGTCCTTGTTGTACCAGGACCAATTGACGCAGGTAGACAGCAGGTTGCCCGCGGCGCCGGTGAGGATGTACACAGCAACCACGCCCGCTGAACCCATTAGCGGTTCGGCCAGCAGTCCCAGGTTCCACAAGCACCACATGTTGGTGGCCAGGTGCAAAATGCCCACATGCACAAACATCGCAGAGACGATGCGCCACCAATCGCCGCCAATCAGCACCGCACCGGCGTTGTCGGCCCCAAAGAACATCAGTTGATCGGTGGTGGGGCCCATCGGTTTGACCCCGCGCACCGTCATGACCAGAAAGACCAGGCAATTGATTCCCAACAGCACGTAGGTAGCCGGCGCGTAGGACCATGAGGGCCGCGGTTTGCGCTCCGGCTCCGGCGGCGGACCGGGATCGGCCTCCGGAGACAGAACCTGTGGTTCGGATGTGGGTGGGGAACTGCCCATACTTCAACTTTATCGTATTTCCAAAAACCTCGCAGACCGATGCCCTTCGCTAGGGCAGCGGCGACCGCGGGAGCATCCTGGGTTTTGGCCCGCTCCCACGGCCTACGATGTACTCTGGTGTTTGGACATCGCCCATTCGGCTCGGCAAGAGATAGCGCTGGAGGCGAAGTCCGCCCATAAGGAGTGCGGCAGTGAGTTCAGAAATGCGGATTCGGCGGGCGTTGCTGAGTGTGACCGACAAGACCGGCCTGGTGGAGTTTGCCCATGCGCTGTCGCACTTTGGCGTGGAACTGGTTTCAACCGGCGGAACGGCGCGGGCGCTGCGCGAGGCCGGCCTGGCCGTCAAGGACATCAGCGAGCTGACCGGCTTTCCCGAGATGCTCGACGGCCGCGTCAAGACTCTGCACCCCAAGGTTCACGGCGGCCTGCTCTACATTCGCGGCAACGCCGAACACGAAGCCGCCGTAGCCGCGCACGGCATCGAGCCCATCGACATGGTGGTGGTCAACCTCTATGCCTTTGAGAAGACGGCTGCCCAGCCCGGCGTCGCCTTTGGTCATTTGATCGAGAACATCGACATCGGCGGCCCTTCGATGGTCCGCTCGGCAGCCAAGAACTTCGAGGACGTGGCAATCGTGACACGCGTCGCTGACTATCCGGCTCTCATCGAAGAACTAAAAAGCGCCAACGGCTCGCTAAATCGCGCAACCCGCTGGCGGCTGGCCAAACAGGCCTTCGCGTTGACCGCCGCTTATGACACCGCCATCGCCAATGCGCTGGACCAGATCTCCGATGCACCGCTAGCCGATCAGCCTGTGCCGAAAACGACTGTCGCACCGCAGGCGCCAACTCTGCGCATCAACTTCCCGCTGGCCCAAGCTTTGCGCTACGGCGAGAACCCCCACCAGCGCGCCGCGCTCTATTCGGATGGATCAGGGCAGGGAATTGCCGGCGCAATCCAGTTGCAGGGCAAGGAGCTCAGCTTCAACAACCTCGTCGATCTGGACGCCTGCTGGGAGCTGGCGCAGGAGTTCGACGAACCCGCGGTCATTATCGTCAAGCATACCAACCCCTGCGGCGCTGCCACCGGCGCGAGCCTTCTCGATGCCTACCAAAAAGCGTTGGCTTGCGATCCGGTCTCGGCCTATGGCGGAGTCATCGGCGTCAACCGCGAAGTAGACGCCGAAGCCGCCGAGGAGATCGCCAAGCTCTTTGTTGAAGCCATCGCCGCTCCTGGATTCAGCGCCGAGGCCCGCGAGCGATTTGCCGCCAAGAAGAACCTGCGCCTCGTCGAGGTACACGCCGCTCCGTCAAGGCCCGTTGTCAAGCACGTTTCAGGTGGGTTGCTCTTGCAAGACGCCGACACGGGCCACATCACAGCCGCCGAACTCAAGGTCGTAACCCAGCGCCCACCCACCGACGAAGAACTGCGCAGCCTTCTCTTTGCCTGGCGCGTTTGCAAGCACGTCAAGTCGAACGCCATCGTCTATGCCCGCGCCCAGTCGCAATTCGCCCAGACTCTCGGCGTCGGCGCCGGCCAGATGAGCCGCGTAGACGCCGCCCGCTTTGGCGCCATGAAGGCTGTCTTGCCGCTCAAGGGCTGCGTCGCCGCCTCGGATGCCTTCTTCCCATTTCCCGACGGCCTTGAAGCCGTAGCCCAGGCCGGAGCCACTGCGGTCATTCAGCCCGGCGGCTCGGTAAGAGATCAAGACGTCATCGCCGCCGCCGACAAGCTTGGCATAGCCATGGTCTTTACCGGCGTCCGCCACTTCCGGCACTGAAAAATCCGGCCTCACCTGCAATACTCAAACCGGATTGGCTCTAGAAATGAGATCGGAGGGTTTGCATTGGACATCGCTGGTAAGGCCATCTGGCAGCAGGCTTCAGGTGATGGGAATCGAAGTTATGCCGAACAGTGTATCCGTTGGGACGTGATCCTCAACGGTCCAGGCAACGACGGACCCTGGCCTGATTCTGAGAACATTCTTCGAACAAAAAAGATTTCGTCCAAGAAAATCACTGACTTGAGACGATTTGCCGAGGAGATGAAAGAAGGTGGCATAGTCGTTCTTCGACTCGGCACTGATAAAGTTCACGCGGTGGGCCAAGTCGTTGGCCCCTACGAATGGCACGAGGAATTCGGCGACGTCGATGGCTGGGACCTACAGCATGTCCGTCGCGTTCGATGGCTTTGGCACGACCTGAGCAACCCAAGAGACTTCGGTACATATGGTCTCAAACAAGGCGACACGACACAGAGGCTGAATGAAGGCCCCGTGACGAAGTGGCTTTCGACTCTAGCGATTCTAGCAAGTGCACACAAGCGGACGCTCGCGCAGTTGCCTGCCTTTGAGGAAAAGAACGGGATTAAAGTCGAAGAGATTTCTGAGTTTCTGTTCGACCATGGCGTAGCAAGCATTTCGATCAATAACTTAGTAGACGAAATCGATGAACTCACCCGAATCGCGAAGTGGTACCAACGTTCAGCTAAGCCGTCTGAACATGAAACAGTAGCTTATCTAATAGTTCCACTTTTACGAGCCTTGGGCTGGACACCACAGCGGATGGCCGTTGAGTGGAACCATGTTGATGTTGCGCTATTCGAACAACTTCCTCGAGAAGATAAATCTCTCCGTGTTGTGGTTGAAGCAAAGAAGATGGACAACGCGTGCCTTGCCGCGAAGCGGCAGGCTATGTCGTATGCGGATGGCAAAACTGGATGCAAGAGGCTCATCGTCACTGACGGACTTCGCTACGGCGTCTATGTCCGCCACGAGACAAAGGAAATTTTTCGACTTCATGCGTATCTGAACCTGACGCGTCTAAGACGCAACTACCCAATTTACGAATGCGAGGGAGCTGAGGACGCTCTGTTGGCGATGGCTCCAGAATGGAAGCCACTCTAAATTCTCAATAGGCTCGGCAAAGGATCTGCCGATCGGTCTCTGGCCCTGCCCAATCGTCATCCCCGCCGGTAATGTGCTGATCTTGAGCCGACTTTAGTAAACTCAACCCCAAGATGTTTCTTTTCCTCACCATTCCCCGCCCCCGTTTCGCATTCCGTCTCGCCACGCTTGCCGCGGCCGCGATGGCCGTCGCCTCCCTCACCGCCTCCGCGCAGGGCACCCACCTCTGGACCCAGTCGCGCCTGGAGGAGTTTGAAAAAGGCACGCCGCAGGGCGTTACGCTCACCAGCAACGGCAATCTGCGCACGGGGCCAGGCCTGACCGAGTTGCTCACCACGCCCTCTACGACCGTCTGGTCGGTGGCTGCGGACAAGACCGGCACGGCCTACCTGGGAACCGCCTCGCCGGCCACTGTGTTGCGTACGGGAGAGATGAAGGACAGCAAGCCATTCACGCTTTTCGAAACCAAGGACCTGGCTGTTCAGGTGGTCCGCTTGGGGCCGGATGGCGCCCTCTACGCGGCCACTCTGCCCAGCGGAAAAGTCTATCGTCTCATTCCCAACGCGACCGCCAAGCAGGACGATGCCAGCGCGACCGTCGTCTTCGACGCGGCTAAATTGGACGACGCAGCCAGTGGCAAGAACTCCCCCGACACAGCCACCGGGAAGGGCACTGACAAGCCTGAAGCCAAGTCGCACTACATCTGGGATCTGACCTTCGACGCGGCCGGGCGGCTCTATATCGCCACTGGTGGACCAGCAGCGGTCTACCGCGTAGATGTCGCCAAAACCGGCGCAAAGCCGGAACTCTTCTTCAAGAGCGACGAGGCCCACATCCGATCTCTTGCCTGGGACGCCAAAGGCAACCTCATTGCCGGCTCCGACGGCTCCGGCCTCGTCTATCGCATCAGTCCCAATGGCAAAGGGTACGTACTTTTCGAGGCGCCCCGGCGCGAGATCACCTCGCTTGCCGTCTCCGCCAATGGAACCATCTATGCAGCCAGCGTGGGCGACAAGAGCCGCAACCCGCTGCCGCCCTTGCCCGTGCAGGGAGTCGGCTCGGTCAGCATCACCATCGTCCAGCCCGGCTCGCTGCAAGCAGCCAACACCAGCGCATCGATCCCCGAAGGCAGCGAGATCTACGGGCTGACTGAAGGCCAGGCCCCGCGCAAGCTCTGGGCCGGCAAGGATGAGATCGTCTATGCCCTGGCCGCACAACCCGACGGCCTGCTGGCTCTGACCGGCAACCGCGGCCGCGTATTCAAGATTGGTGATGACGGCAGCTACGCCGACATCGCCCACCTGGAGGCGCAGCAAGGCTTGAGCTTGGCCGAGGTGCGAGACGCCGAAGGTATGGGCGGCATTCTCATCGGCACAGGCAACACCGGCAAGCTCGTTGTTCTAGGGCGGGCAGAAAAGCACGAATTTGCTAGCGACGTGCTCGATGCCGGCGCTTTGGCGCGATTCGGCCGCATCGAGGTCGAGCCCGGCTCGGCCAACTATGAACTGCTCACCCGCTCAGGTAACGTCGAACAGCCGGTGCGAGGCTGGTCAGAGTGGCAGCCGCTCAAAGACGGCGAGGTGGCCTCGCCCGCTGGCCGCTACCTGCAATGGAAGGCCGTTCTCCAGGCCAAGGGCTTGCTGGGCTCGGTAGGCGTCAACTATCTGCCCGTCAACGCTGCCCCAATGGTGGACGATCTGGTGGTCGTTCCCGGTGCGCGCGTGAATCCGCAGACCCAGGCCCAGCTCGGTGGCCAGCCTCTGATGGTCAACATTGCCTTTCCCTCCTCCAGCCAGAATGCCGCGATGACCTTCGACGCCGGTTCCGCGCAGCCATTGCAGGCTATCAAGGATCGCACCGCCGTCACCGTCCGCTGGGCGGCGCACGACGACAACGGCGACGACCTGACCTACTCGCTCTATCTCCGCGGCGACGGCGAAACCGTCTGGCGGCTGCTCAAGGCTGACATTACTGACAAGGCTTACAGTTTTGATGCCTCACTAATCCCCGATGGCGGCTACCAGATCAAGGTCGTCGCCTCCGATGCGCCCTCGCATACCCCCGCCGAGGCCCTCACCGCTGACAAAGTGAGTGAACGCTTCGAGGTGGACACCACGGCGCCTGTCGTCTCCGCTCTCAAGGCCTCACTCGAAGATGCTGTCTGCAAGCAATTGCCCTGTTCGAAGCAGCTTCGGGTCACCTTTGACGCCGAAGATGCCTTCTCGCCCATCGCCCACGCCGAGTATTCGCTGGATGCGGGACCGTGGCAATACATCGAGCCTGTAGGCGGGCTCTCCGACTCAAAGCGCGAGCACTATTCCGCTCTAATCCCTGTGCCTGTCCAGGCTGCGACGATTGAGCACCTCATCGCCGTTCGAGTCTACGACAGGCACGATAATGTGGGCATTGCCAAGACAGTGATTCCCGCTGAGAAACCAGCGCAATGAGTGAAGCGCGTTTCAGAGAGCGGCTCTGTATCAGGGCACGACTTCAGTCGTGCCGCAAGTTCGCATAATGAACACGGGCTTTAGCCCCTGAGGGATGTTCTTAAGCAAGCCTTCACTCCCTCGACGGCTAAAGCCGAAAATCGAAATCAGCGATGAACGTACAGGCTAAGGTCCGTACCCTTCAATCCCAAGGTTGCTGAATTGGGTGCAAGACGAGCAGGCGCAATGCGATTCGAGCTTTATGTGGCAGCGCGGTACCTCAGGGCCAAGCGGCGGCAAGCCGTGGTTGGCGTGGTCACCGCCATCTCCATCGCTGGAGTGGCCGCCGGAGTGGCTGCGCTCATCATCGCGCTGGCCATCACAAACGGCATGAGGCGCGACCTGCAGGACCGGCTGCTCGGAGCCTCGGCACACGTAGACCTGATGCGCATCCAGTCGGACGGCATTCGCGACTGGCCGCCTCTCCTCGAACGCCTGCGCCATGTGCCGCATGTCACCGCCGCGGCGCCGGGAATCTATGGCCAGGTGCTGGTCTCACGCGGCCCTCGCGCCGGCTTCGCGCTCATCAAGGGCATCCTCCCCGCCGACGAACGCACAGTAAGCAGCCTGCTCGACACCATCACCACCGGCTCGGCTAAAGACCTCGATCCGCAGGCGCCCAGCCGCGACGCTCAATTGTTTCCCGGCCAAGGCTCCATCGACACGCCCTACCCGCCTCTGGTCCTCGGCAAAGACCTTGCAGAGACCATTGGCGCGCAAGTGGGCGACAGCGTTCTCGTCACCAGTCCCCAGGGCGAGTTGACGCCGCTCGGCCTCGCGCCCAAGTACCAGCGCTTCCGCGTGGCAGCCATCTTCCAGTCAGGCTTTTATCAGTACGACGCAGCCATGGCCTTTATGCGCCTGGCCGATGCGCAACAGTTGTTCAGCGAGCCGGACCTGCTCTCGGTCATCAGCTTCAAGGTGGACGATATGTACCGCGCCCCGCAGATCGGCAAGGCCATCGAAGAGGCCGCAGGCAAGGGCTTCATGACGACCAACTGGATGGAGGTGAATCGCGAGCTCTTTCGCGCTCTCAAGCTCGAACAGGTGGTCACCTTCATCGTCATTGCGCTCATCGTCATCGTCGCCGCGCTCAACATTCTCATCGCGCTGACCATGATGGTGATGGAGAAGACCCGCGACATCGCCGTGATGATGAGCTTCGGCGTCGAGCCGGCGCAGGTCCGCCGCATCTTCCTCATGCAAGGCCTGCTCATCAGCATCATCGGGACTGTTTTTGGCTTGGCGCTCGGCTATCTCGCTGCCTGGGCCGGCGGGCACTATCACTTCATCCATCTCTCGGCCGAGGTCTATTCCATCGACACGCTGCCCTTCGCGCCGCGTCTGCTCGATGGCCTTATCGTAGCCGTGGTCTCGATAGGTATCTCGCTGCTGGCGACGCTCTACCCGTCATCGGCCGCCGCCAGCATTCTGCCCGCCGAGGCGCTGCGGTATGAGTGACATCAACCAACGCTACCGACTTGATGCGAGAGGAGTTTGGAGTATATTGGTTTGAAGGAAACTTGCATGGGTTTTAGATATGGAAGATGAAGGACAGGTCGATTTACAGAAGCTATATGACGTACTGCTTGATGAGCGCAAGCAACTGATTGATGCTGCGCGCGAAAGTTCGCGGACGTTTGATAAAGCGGTCTTGGCATTCGGCTCGGTTGTTTTCGGTTTCTCTATTGCGTTTATTAAAGACATTGCTCCAAGTCCTGCGCCAAATACACTTGGTTGGTTGTTTGGCGCGTGGTTATTGTTTTCGTTCGGACTGTTGTCTATTATGCTGTCGTTCCTCTTTAGCCACAAAGCGTGTATGGTCGAAATTGACAGGGGGCAGGAATGGCTGGACAACTTCATCAAAGGCGAGAAGAAGTTTGAACTGAGGAATAATCGTTGGAGCGTTGCTACCGACTGTTGTAACATTGCTTGCGTTGTGTTGCTGTTCCTGGGTTTGTTTTCGTGGTCATTCTTTGCGTACGAAAACCTTAGTCATGGAGATGCACAAGTGAACAAGCTCGACACTCCCGATTTTACGAGAGGATATGTTCCTCCTCCTCCTCCAAAAGCACCACCGCAGCAACAACAAACACCTTCGCAGCCTGCGTACCCACCTGCAAACCAACCTGCTCCGAAAAAGTGAGGGAAAATGAGGCCTACCAAGACTGATGGACGACTTCCAATCCACGAGGGCTACACTCCGCCAAAGAGCCCACCAGCGCCGCCTCAAAAAGCGCCGCCGCCCCCACAACCGAAGAAGAAATAGCTGGTCTCCCGAGGCTCGATTCTGAGACCTTGGATTCTCCCCGTTCAGGCGCTCCTTGGTTGCTTGTCAAATCGGGAAAATGTCAAGTACGGACGGCAGAAAATCTATTGCTGTGCAACCCGTTCTGTGCCACGTTTGAGTCATGCCCTCAATCAACCTCAGTCAATTGCGCAACACACGCCAGTTAATGGCTTGGCTCGATGCCGGGATGATCGTCGAACTTTGCGAAAGAGGCCGTGTCATCGCTCACATCATTCCCGTGAAGCAGCCAGCCAAGCCGTCTGATAACTGACGGTATCCTCGCGCATTTCATCCTGCCTTTGATACCCTAAGAACAATGAGATCCCCTGCCCCGACTCGCTCAATCCAGCCACCACGGACCCTTGCTGGTTGATGGGCGACCTTCTCCAACTACTTCGCCGGAATCGCAATTATCGCTACACCTGGGCAGGCCAGATCGTCAGCGAGATCGGCGACAACTTCAACAACATTGCCGTCTTTGCGCTGGCCATGCAGCTTACGCATTCGGGCATGGTTGTTACGGGCGTTCTGCTGGCGCGCGCCATACCGGCGATCACCATGGGGTCGCTGGCCGGCGTGGTACTCGATCGATTGGACCGCAAGCGGATCATGATCGCCAGCGATCTCATCCGCGCAATCGTCGCCCTCGGCTTCATCTTTGCCGTCGTCTCGCATCGCGTCTGGGTGCTTTATGTATTCAGCGGGCTGCTGATGGCCGCCTCGCCCTTTTTCACCGCGGGGCGTTCCGCGATCCTGCCCACGATCGTCAGTCCCGAAGAGCTCCATACCGCGAACTCGCTCACGCAGACTACCCAGTGGATGACGCTGACGATTGGAACCTTTCTCGGCGCCACCGTCATCGCCATCGGCTACAAGTGGGCCTTCGTCTTCAACGCGCTTTCGTTTGTCTTCTCCGCATGGTGCATTTGGCATCTGCGCGCTCCGGATGCGGCGGGCTTTCGCGTCAAGCGCAAGATAGTGGCCGACGATGAGATCCGCCCCCTGCGCGAGTATCGCGAAGGGCTGCGCTACATGCGCTCGGTGCCCCTTGTTTTCGCCATCGCGCTGCTCACGGTCGGATGGGCCTCGGGCGGAGGCGCAGCGCAGATACTCTTCACGCTCTTCGGCGAGGTGGTCTTCAATCGCGGAGCAGGGGGCATCGGGTTAATCTGGGGTTGCGCCGGCCTGGGACTGCTCTCCGGCGGAGTTTTTGCAAACTGGCTCGGAAAACGCCTCTCGTTCAATGGCTACAAACTGGTCGTCTTCATCGACTTCGTAGTGCATGGCGCGACCTACGTCCTGTTTGCCCGCGCACAGCGGTTTGACCTGGCGCTGCTGTTCATTTTTGTGTCGCGTGTTGGCATGGCCATCAACTCAGTCCTCAACTACTCCTATCTTCTGCGCACGGTCGCCAACCGTTATCGAGGACGCGTCTTCGCCACCATCGACACCTTCACATGGTCCATGATGATGATGTCGATGATGGGCGCCGGCATCGCCTCCATGCACTACAGCCCGCGTCTCATCGGCACCATCGCGGGCCTCTTGAGTTCGACTACAGCGGTCTTTTGGGGCTGGGCGAACTGGACAGGCCGCCTGCCTCTCCCTGTTCTCTCAGCAGAGAAGCAGCCGCGGCCGGAGGTCCATCCGGATCGAGCCATCTGAGTTTCCCCGTCGTTCCTGGCGAGTGCGCACTCCGCGCAAGCGGTCTCTGGAGGTTCTACTGCGGCGTAATGATCCCACCCAGGGCGTGGCGCCGCGGCAGCACAATCCCGCGATGGTCCACCTCAGCGGCTGGCGCACCGGGCTGACCGGAATCTGGTGGACGTGCCCGCTCAACCAGAGCTCCGCCGCAGGCCGGACACCAATCCGACCTCGTCTCCTCGGCAAGCACCGCCCGGCAGTTGCTGCAAATCTGTTCCATATCCAAGAGCTTACCGGATTCGGGCACTCAGCCTCCAACGCCGGCCCCACCGCAGGTGCCCGGTACACTGGAACTATGCACCCTCCGGCCCGGCTGGTGGCAATCGACATGGATGGCACCCTGCTGCCGACCTTTGCGAAGGAGTTGACTCCGCGCACGGTGCGGGCTCTCAAGGCTGCGCAGGGGGCTGGCATCACCGTCGCCGTCGCCACCGGCCGCCGTGTCGCGTACACTGTGCCACTGCTCGAGGGGCTGGGCATGCGAGCGGATATGCCGCTCATTACGTCTAATGGAGCAGTAGTCCGCACTCTGGGCGGCGACGCGATCGACCGCTGTCAGATGGAGTCGCGGGTGGCGCGCGGGCTGTGCGGGCTCCTCCGGCCCTTCGGCTCTGTCGTCTTCACCTTTGACCGTCCAGGGCGCGGGGAGTTGGTGTTGGAAGACCTCGAACAGGCGCACGGACGGATCGCCCTGTGGGTCGAGGCCAACCGCAACGCCATCGAGGTGGTCAAGCCGCTAGAGGACGCGCTGATCGACGGCCAGGAACCCATTCAGGGCATGGCGGCGGGCCGGTTAAGCCTGATGCGTCAGGCCGAAGAGGCCGTAAAGGCCAGCGAATGGGCCGCTTCCTGCGAGTGCGTCCGAACCGAATATCCGGGGCGCGACCTGTCGATTTTGGACCTGTTGCCGCCAGGAGTATCGAAGGGCTGGGCGCTCGAACGGCTCGCCGCCCGTCTGGGGGTGGAGCGCAAAGAGACCATGGCCATCGGCGACAATTGGAACGATGTGGATATGCTGGAATGGGCCGGGCAAGCCGTGATAATGGGCAATGCTGCCAGGGAGTTGCGGACCATGGCCAAAATGCGCGGGTGGAAGCAGGCTCCGCCCAATGACGAAGACGGCGTTGCGGTTGTGCTGGAGCAAATGCTGGCAAGGCGAAATTCTGCTAAAGTGTGACCGGAAGCATTAAGGATTGATTTTGCCAGTGGAATTCAGAAAGCGCGGAAGTCTTCTCATAGCAGCGCTGGCGCTCGCGGCTTTGGCCCCGGTGGCGCGCGCTGCCGAGCGCGTGACGCTGCGCAACGGATTTGAGATCGACTGCCATCACCACGTCCAGGTCGAGAACCAGATCCGGCTCTACCTGAGCGCAGGCGAGAACAACTACATCGAGCGCCTTCCCGAAGACATAGCCAGCATCGAAACGGTTCCCGATCCCCCCGCGCCGCCGTACGCGAACGAGCCGACACTCACGCCATCGCCCAAGGCCTATGCGCCCAATCCCAATGCAGAGGTAAAGCTCTCTCCCGTGGACCTGGGCGAGATGCTCGTCAAAGCCGGCCATGAGCACAACCTGGACGTGGATCTGCTGGCAAGTCTCGTCAAGGCCGAGAGCGGCGGCAACGCCCATGCCGTGAGCCGCACCGGCGCACGGGGGCTGATGCAACTGATGCCCGGCACCGCCAGAGATTTGGGCGTCGAGGACAGTTTCAAACCGGACGAGAATCTGCGCGGCGGATCAATCTACTTGGACGCGCTCCTGACCTACTATCACGACAATCTGGCGCTGGCTCTGGCCGCTTACAACGCCGGCCCGGAGGCGGTAGCCAAGTACCACGGCATTCCGCCCTACCGCGAGACGCAGGCCTACGTGGCGCGCGTGATTCACGAGTTCAACCGCCGCGTGCTGGCGCGCGAAGCAGGGGCGAGACGCGCTGCCGCTCAGGCCCGGTAGCCAGCCATCCTCATTCGCCGAAAAGGGAACTCGATCGAGTTCCTTTCGCACTTCCAGGTGAGAAACTAAAGTCGTAGGGAATCTCTGAATAAGTCGATGTTTTGAAAGGGCACGGCTTTAGCCGTGCCGCAAGACAAGCAATAGAATTGTGGGCTTTAGCCCCTGAGGAATGCCTTCCGGCTTCCTTGACGAGGTTGATGCAACCAGTTCTAGACTCTAGAGATATTTCCGAGCATCTGGAACGGAGCGGTTTTGAAGAAAAAGCAGCTGATCCTGGGTTTTGTGGTGCTGGCTGGGCTGGTCGCGCTGGTCATTTGGGGACGCGACAAGATGCACTTTGACTTTGGCGTCTTCCGTTCACAGCTAGCGACGGCAGACTGGCGCAAGATCGGCATCGCCTTCGCCAGCATTTATGTCTGCTATGTCTTCCGTTCTGTGCGCTGGGCGCTGCTGCTCCGCCACAACAAGAGGGTGGGCCTGTTTTCGCTGCTGGGAACGCAGGTCATCGGCTTTACGGCAGTCGCGCTGATCGGCCGCATCGCCGACCCGGTACGGCCCTATCTGGTCTCGAAGAAGACCGGCCTGCCGCTCAGCAACCAGTTTGCCGTTTACATCGTTGAACGGCTCTTTGACGCCGGCTCGATGGCTCTGATCTTTTGCACTGTCATCCTGCTGGCTCCCGCAGGCGCGCTGCCCCATCCTGAAATCATCAAGAAAGTCAGCTATGGGGCGCTGGCCACCACCGTTGCGGGCGCTCTCTTCCTGGTTGCCGTGCGCCTGGCTGGCGGTGTTGTGGCGTCGTTTTTCGAGGGAGCCTTCGGCATTCTCTCCAAAGGTTTTGGGCGCGCGGCCGGGGAAAAGATTCGCACCTTTCGTACCGGTTTGGACACACTGCGCTCCTTCTCCGACTTCGGCATGGCCGCCTCGCTCTCGCTGGGCATGTGGGTGCTGATTTCGCTGGCTTATCTTGAGATCACTACGGCCTTTGTCGCCAGCCCGCAACTGGCCGGATTGACGCTGGCCAAGTGCATGTTGCTCATGGCCTCCAGCATGGCTGCCAGTGGATTTCAACTGCCCATCATCGGCTGGTTCTCCCAGATTGGCCTTGTGGCCGCGGCGATGTCCGGCTTCTTTGGCGTGGCGGCCGAGCCTGCCACGGCCTGTGCCGCCACTCTGCTGGCGGTCACTTTCCTCGGCATCATTCCCGTGGGCCTGATCTGGGCGCGCATCGACCACGTCAGCCTGCGCAAGGTGGCTACTGAGAGCGAACACGCCGGAGAGACGCTGGTTGCGGATGAACCGTTTAGTTAGGAGACGCCATGCTGAAGATTCCGTTCGGCTACTCGATTCATCCCGGCGAAATACTCAAGACGGAGCTCATGGAGCCGCTCGGGCTTTCCAGCTACCGGCTGGCCAAATACCTGCACGTCTCCGCACCGCGGATCAACGATATTGTCCTCGGCAAGCGAGGGATCACCGCGGATACCGCCATGCGCCTCAGTACTTATTTTGGTTGCTCCGCCGGCTTCTGGCTTGGATTGCAAATGGATCACGATCTCTGGCTCGCCGCGAAAAACAAATCCCTCACCAAGGTCAAGCCAAGGGCGCAGGCGGCGTAGCGCCCTTCGCGGATGCAAGTCCATCCATTCCCACCGCAAGCGCCGCCTGAGAGAACCGGATGCTCTCCGGTCCCACCGCACCGCCGGTCATGATCATGCTCATCGCCTGCTCCATCGTCAGGTCGGTGTCGGTGACTCTCTGAATCGGCAGAATCTGCAAAAAGGCCGAGGTCGGGTTGATGGCGTTGGGCAGCAGGACCGCAGCCAGTTCTTCGCCGGTCGTCGAGTCAGTCATGGTTCGAGTCAGAAACCCGATCGACTTCTGGCCCTGAATGGGAAAGTCCACCAGCACCACGCGCTGACTGGATTCCTTCTTGGCCAGCATGCTATCGAGCAACTGGCGCACCGATGTATAGATCTTGGCGACAACCGGAAGCCGCTCCAGCAAGGCTTCGAAAAGTTCAAAGGCCTGGCGGCCTATCACCAGGCTGGTCACCCGGCCAACCACCCAGAGCACCACCAGGGTCAGCACAACAGCCAGAACTGATTGCAGCCACGGCTGACTGAGCCAGTTCTCCGGGAAAACCGCGGCAAATAGCTGCACCACCGGCAAGCCGGCCTTGGCCAGGGCCCCAAGCAGGAAGCTGAAGATCAGGTAGGTTACGAACAGCGGTCCGATGGTGATGATGCCTGCCAGGATGTTGCGTTGCAGGCTGCGCAGCGGACGGGCAAGGACTCGGTTCACGGGCTTCTCCTGTCGATGAGAATACCGGAACCGGCCAGAGACGGCTGTGAGAAAGCACGCAGATCGTCGGACAGAAAGACTACGTCGCTCCGCCGCAGGGAGCTCCCTTTATATTGGGAAGAAGGAAGATCATGAGCGATTCATCCAATCCTCAGCGGCTGCGAGCGCTGGCCAGTTCATCCGGCTCTGCCGATTCCGGTCAGCCAGCCACTGGATTTCAGCGGACAACAAGTGCGCTGCGCACGGTCCTTCCGCATCTGTTGCGGCTGCTACCGCTGCTGGACGGCAATGTCGGCTCGGCCGTCTCCAATCTCCTGAACCCGCCTCAACCATCGCCTCCACCCGCGCCTCCGGTCAACTTGGCGCCCATCCTGATACCCATCCAGGAGGGCCTGACCGAGCTTCAGACCGAGCATCGCGATCTGCAGGCCCAGGTGTTGGAGCAGAATGCATTGCTCATACGCGTCGAGGGCCGGTTGGAGAGGGTGGAGGAGGCTGCCGGTCGTAACACACTGGCGCAGCAGGAGCTGCTGAAAGAGCTGAAGGCAGTAGGCAATCGAGTCGAAGAGCTGAAGGCTGCGGGTCGCAAGGTGAACGTCTTTGCACTGGTTGCCCTGGGCCTGCTCGCTTTTTCCATTGTGCTCAATGCCATCCTGTTTCTGGTTCTCCGCCGCGTTCTTCCCTAGGAACTTGTTGAAAAACTCTGGCTTTGTGTCAGGGCACGACTTCAGTCGTGCCGTAAATGCCGCAAAATCAACGCGGGCTTTAGCCCCTCAGCACCGGGACTCAGCTTGGAGTTAGTTTTTTAACAAGTTCCTAGAGCCTCGCAATCATCCGCAATCGCCACGCCCTGGCACAACTCTTTCAGGACCACAAACCGCGGACCAGATTGGACTCTTTTGTTCCGAAATGAGTTGACATTCATGTAATCAATTAAACTTTCACTTATGCGAATAGAGATTTTTAAGAGTATGCAACCTTTTACAATGTCTGTGATTGGGGATATTGCCAGTCGTCTTTCGAGAGGACTAATATTTGCGTTAGCTCATCCGGGTCAGATCTTATCCCCCCGGCCTTATGCCCGCTATGCAGTCGTTCCCAAGTTCACAGTGCTTCATCAACGAGTGGCGCTTTCCGGCGCACGCAGACGGAGTGTCTCTTTATGTCGTGGTATGCCTACTGCATCGGTGAAAGACTAGCATTTCCTGAATTGGCCCGTCATCGCAAACCGATTCCGATGGAATCAGTCCTCGGAGTGAGTGGAAACCAGGTTTTTGTTTACCCCGCCAGCGATCTTGCGGTCATTGTCAGCGAACACAACCCCCAGGAAGCCCTCAATCAAAAATCCGGTGTGGATCACGCCAGGGTGATTGCCGACTGCTTTCAGCACTCCACGGTGCTGCCCTTCCGCTTTGGAACCGTCTTCAACGACGATGAGAGCCTGCGCAAGTCCATCCGCTCCAACCAGCGCCAGTTTCAGGGCAACATTGACAAGCTGCGCGGCAAGACCGAGATGCACTTGAAGGTCTTCGTCGACGACTGCCCCAGCCACGCTCCCGACAAGCACCAGCCGGCGGAGGGACAGGGCAAGGACTATTTCACCAGCCTGCGCGAGAACGCCGGCCGGCAGCGCGAGCGCCAGACCCGCGCACGCGCTGTCAGCTTCCAGATGCACCGGCTCTTCATGCCTCTCGACGAAGAGATAAGCTGCCGGTTGACCGAGAGCGGCAAGATGATGCTGGACATCGCGCACCTGATCGACCGCAAGTGTGTGGAGCGCTACCTGAACAAGTTCTCGACCACCTGTGCCGCGATGCGGCAGTACCAGATGCAGCTCTCTGGCCCTTGGCCGCCCTACCACTTTGTCCACAAGCTCACCCGCGGCCCTCACACTCACTCGCAGCAGCAGTCGGCGGTCTCCATTCCGGCGGCGGTGCCCGTGCCCACTCCGGTGGTCCAGGTCCATATCGCCGAAGCAGTTTCCGCGCTGGCCTGAACCGGCTTTGATCGCACAACGCTCGCACCAGGCCCCGGCAGTAGCCGGGGCTTGGTGCGTTCAGAGGGCCTTCGGGCGCATCGAAGAAAAGGCCACCCCGCGACGCAGGATGGCCTTTTCTTCGATGAGTTGTTGCAGAAGCGCTGCTTCGGCCTCGTCTATTTGAAGGAGGCGATGGCGCTGGCCTCGTCGTCCTTGATGTCAAAAACGGTGTAGAGCTTGGTCAACTGCAGCAGATCGTGAACTTTCTTGGTCAGATTCAGCAGCTTGACTTCGGCCTGCTGATTCTTGGCTGTGGTAAAGGCGCTCACCAGCTCGCCCAACCCTGAGCTGTCGATGTAGTTGACGTCTCCCAGGTTCAGCAGGATGTTTTTTGATCCCTTGCTGATCAGGCCGCGAATGGCATCGCGCAACTGCACACTGCCCTCGCCCAATGTGATTCGCCCGCTAAGGTCCAGAACGATTACGCCGTCTACTTCACGCGTAGCAATTGTCAGCGCCACAGGTATTCCTCCTCGTTTGGTATTGCAATTATAGTACGTTAGCGGTTGAGAAATCCCAACCTTCCATTTGCTCCGCCGCAAAAAACTTGACCGATCCGGAGCCGGACCTCATTGATTGCCTTCTAAGTGTTGCCCTCATCCGGCGTCAGGTGTTTGACAAGGGTCAACTCCGTCCCGGGATGCAGTTGTCGAAAGTGTACCTCATCCATGAACGATCGGATGATGAAGATGCCGCGTCCCGTGCCGCGCAAGAGGTTTTCCGGGGCCAGGGGGTCGGGAAGTGTCTCCGGGTCCAGGCCCTTGCCCTGGTCGGCGATGGTAATCACCAGCGCCGACCCAGTGTTTTCAAAGCTGGCGCTCACACGCTTGGCGGGGTCGTATTCGTTGCCGTGAAGAACGGCATTCACGGCAGCTTCGCGTGCCGCCATGGCCACGTGAAAGCGCGCATCCTCATCCAGGCCAGCCTCGGCGGCCAGTTTGTCGGCGGCCGCCTCTACTTCGGCCACGCTCTCCATCGTCGATTTCAGCGCGAGGGTTAGCCGTCCTGCCATTGGTTCGTGCACCTGATCCCGAACCCGCCTCTTCCGGCGCGAAGATGGTCCTTTTGCCCCTTTGCGCACCACAGCAACATTCAATCCGAGTTTCAGGGTTGCTGCGGAGTTGTGTCAAGCCGTGGCACGGCTGAACCGCCGAAGGCGCAATTGCAGGTGTTCAGATTGCATGGATACCTATGGCGCGAGGAGAACTCTCTGGACCGGGTCGCAGAATTGCCCGCATCGAATTAGGACGCAGAAAGCTGGATCCGTTTTCCAACCAGTTCTTTGCGTTCCGTGAGTCATAACAGATTGTATTGAATAGAGTTGCATCGTCATTTTGCGGCTATTTCTGCGCCCTGCGCACTCGCCCCATGTCCGGAGAAACCACCTGCAGTTGGGCGATACAGAAGGCGCCCTTATCCGATTGACATACCCGGCCACCCAGCGGCTTTGCATGCTGCAGGCGGCGGGACCCCGGTCATCGCATGTTGCCTTAAACTTTCCGGCCATTCAGCCGATGAATACGAGTTGGCAAATACTTCGTAGGTGTAGCCGTTGTTCTCTTTCAGCTGGAAGAGTAACTATTCGCTTGGCATCAAAGGCTTGGACCAGCAGCATCAAGCGATCATGGACTGTCTGAGTCAACTCCATGTGGTGTTGATGAGCGGCCGCATGAATGAGGCTGCGGCTCCCCTCATCGATCATCTGGTCTCTGTTGCACAAGAACATTTCGCCACCGAAGAGAGGCTCATGGAGTCCACCCGGTTTCCGGGCCTGGACGATCACCGCGCCAAACATCAAGCACTTTCCAAGAGGGTTGCAGAGTTCATCGCCCGTCATGAAAAGGGAGACAAGGCTGCCTACAGCCAGTTCATGTATTTCCTGCGCGGATGGATCACCCGGCATATGCAGAAAGAAGACCACGAATATGCTCCGTGGCTGGCAGAGCACGGTATACGTTAGTGTGACAGTCCAACAAGCCGGAAGGCAGCCTCGCCGATTGTCTCAACCTGCGCAAACGATGTAGGCATGGTTTCCGAAAATGCTCCAGTAAATCAGTTCTGGGCAAGGTCGAAGAACTGATACCGGTTTTTTCCGATCAATTTAGCCTGATACATGGCATGGTCGGCCTGGCGGAGCAACTGATCGGCGTCCAGATCCTCCGGCTGAGGATAGAAAGTCACGCCTATGCTGGCAGACACACAAAGAGTTGTCTCGCCAACCATTATTGGTTCGGCGACAGCTTGAAGCAGCCGGTCGAAAATCGGAACGCTGGCGCCAACTTCTGACAAATCCGGCAGCACGACAACGAACTCGTCACCGCCCAGCCGGGCAAGAGTATCGCCTTCCCGAAGAGCCAGCTTCATGCGGACGGCTAATGCGGTAAGCAACTGGTCTCCTGCATGATGTCCATGAGTATCGTTCACCGCTTTGAAGCCGTCCAGGTCGATCAGCGCCACCGCCAGCAGTCGCTCCCGGCGGCGGCCCTGGACCATTGCCTGCCGCAGACGGTCACCGAGCAGGACACGGTTGGGAAGGCCGGTCAGCGAGTCGAAATAGGCAATCTGTTCAAGCTTTGTTTCGTGCTCCTTGAGCAGTGTAATGTCGTGGAACAGCGCTACATACTGCTGGACATTGCCGCCGGCATCGAGCACGCCTGTGATGGTTTGCATCACGCAGCATATTTCGCCGTTCTTTTTTCGATTCCAGAGCTCTCCAGACCATTCGTGTTTCTCGTTCAGAGCGCCCCACATTCCCGCGTAGAAGTCCCTGTCATGGCGCCCTGAATTCAGAAAGCGCGGGTTGCGGCCCAGAACCTCATTCCGGTCATATCCTGTGGTCTGGGTGAAGGCGTCATTCACATCCAGGATCATGCCGTCGGGTGTGGTGATCAAGATGCCTTCAGAGGCATGAGAAAAGACGCTGGCGGCGAGCCGCAGCCTCTCTTCCGTCTGTTTTCTTTCGGTGATGTCCTGGGTCGTGCCGCGCAGGATCGCGGGCTTTCCAAGGGCATCCAACTCGATTCTGCGCTGGCCGTGTATCCAGCGCACCTCTTGGTCGACGGGCCTGATAATCCGGTAGTCCTTTGTGAAGGGCTGACCGTAGCCAATCACTTCGACCGCTAAATGATCAGCGATCTGCTTGCGGTCGTCGGGATGGATCAAGGCCAACCACCCCGCCATGGTCTTGTCATAGCTCTTGTCGATTCCGAACAGATCCTCCAGTACATCCGATCTTGTCCACGCCCCGGTGCGAAAATCCAATGCGAAGCTGCCAAGACCGGCAATTCTTTGCGATTCGCGCAGGGAATCCTCGCTCGCACCCAGAGCTTCCGCTGCCCGCTTGCGTTCCGTAATGTCAGTGTTTACGCCGAGAAATCGTATTGCCAGTCGTTTCTTCCCTTCGCCGTCAAAATAAACTCGTCCATGCGAGGAAATCCAATGAAGTGAGCCATCTGGCCAGACAACGCGAAACTCCCGGTGAAATGCTCCATCATTGGCCCCGGCGATTGCTTGCTTGATTGCCTCGTCTACCGCCGGGCCGTCCTCCGGGTGAATATTCTGAATTGCCTTCTCGTAATCGACCAGTTCCCCGCTGCGGAACCCAAAGCCGTTGCGGCAGCACTCATCCCAATTCACTTCTCCCGTTTTGAGGTTGTACTCCCACGCCCCGAGATTCGCCGCCTCCAGTGCTAACCACCGATACTCCGATACCTCCTGGAGCTGCTCCTGGGTTTCACGCAGCGCCTGTTCTCTTTCAAAAGCAGCCAACCGGCGTTCATAGCGGCGGTAGCGCTCCGCCACGACACTCATGACAATCCCCATTCCCACAAAGATGGCCAGGACGATGGCGTCCGAGGTCCGGGCAATCCTGAAGTTTCCGGCGGGCTGCAAGATCCAATAGCCGGCCAGCGTCGCGGCGAGTGCAGTGGCCAACAATCCAGGCCAAAGCCCGCAAAGCAAAGCGACCAGCATGACAGTGGGATAAAAGAGGAAAAAAACCGGAAGCTCGAGTCCAAAATGCCGCGCCAGCGTCTGCCGCAACAGAAATGCTGCCGCTACCGCAACCACCGCAAGAGCGAGGCGAAGGGTTGGTCGGTCAAGTCCGCGCTTTTCGGCGTCCAGCATTGCGCCATCCTTCAGTGGAGCTCCTCTTCGGAACTGGAGAACAAAAGGGAAGAAAAATCGCAGCCGGGTTTTGGCCTGGAGCGTGTATTAAAAATCCGCCTTGTGTCAGGGCACGACTTCAGTCGTACCGAAAGGGCTGCAAAAAAATGTGCTTCAGCCCCTCAGGGACTGTCGCCGGAAACCTCACAGCTGTTTTTCTTAGCCTTCGAACAATCCTACTCTGATTATCGGCCAATGAAGGATCGTTGTTCTGGCAGCCTGCCAGCTACCGCCATTGTCGCCCACCTGGGATTCCACCCGGTGCGGCCCATTCAGAAAATGATGGATCGAAGTCGCCGATGTGCGTTTGGCGCGGAAAAAGCAGCGCGCCTGAAATCGAAACTACACGGGAACGAGCGCCATGACTTCTTTGCCGATCATGTCGGCTCGGGAGAAATTGTCGAGCTTGAGTAGAAGAGCTTGCGTAACCGCCTGCCCTTCCGGCACCACTAACATTCCTGCGTGAGTTCTTATCTCCTGCTGCAAAATCATGCCTGTCGTAAGCTTTGACGCTGAAACCTTGCGAAGCTCCATCTTGGCGGTTTCTGGCTCAATATCCTTTAATGCTTCGACCAGTTCCGGTCCGAAGTCAGTACGCCGCACCCAAAGTCTGTTAATCGCGGCTTCGTCAGACAGCCCCGTCATTCTCAGGTTATCAAGAGCTACGGCGAGTTCTAGGATTTTCGCCCCAAGAACGATAGCTTCCTCAAAATGTGCCGGCACACCGAGGTTGCTGTGGCCGGTCTCAGATGTAAGTTGTTGACCGATCATCCATGCTACAGTTTCCATCCTTGGAATATTGGCAAGGAAGTCGCTGGCCACTTTAGGATGAGCGGCGAACCTGACGCTATCTTCAGAAGAGAGACGTTCCCCGACATAAGATGCTTTGATGAGTTCCGGATCAAGCGTCACGCAACCCAACTGGGACAGCATGGCAGCGGCTTCAAAGCGCCAGGGAGAAGGAAGACTGAATTTGGCTACCAGATGCCGAACATAGCGCGTAATCCGCATGGATCTTCCAAAAGCCTCTGGGCTCGCCGCGCTCAAAACTTCTGTCAGAACCTTGATGCTCCCCATCAGGGTATTCTCCAGGAGCTCCTTTTCGGCTGTCACCAAACCGTATTGAGCCAGTCCGGCCGTGATGGCTGTCGTCAAGACCTGCTTATCGCACGGCTTCGTAAGAAATCGGAATATGTTTCCCTCATTGACTGCATCCATGGCCGCGTCCAGGTCTGTGTAGCCGGTCAACAGCATTCGTACAGTCTCTGGCGTTCTCTGCCGAACCTGTGCCAGAAACTGGGCGCCGTTCATGCCCGGCATGCGCATGTCCGAGATCACGACGGAGTACTGACCCCGATCGCGAATCGAAGCCAGACCCTGCTCCCCGCCCATGGCGGTGTCCACCTCGAATTCCCGATGCAGAATTCGCTTGTAGGCATCCAGAATCTGGGGTTCATCGTCGACGAAGAGGATTCTTTCAGTCATCGCGCTGCTCCTAACAGCATTCTATTCTCGCAATATAGGCCTCGCGCTCACTTATCCAACGCCCGGCCCCGGCTGCTCATCTTTGTCTTCGACGCCTTGGCGCAGTTCTCGCATGTTTGGCGATGAATTCGGAGACAAGAAAGCGTTACGGTCATCTCATCGGCATTTGTGCTCAATCAGTCAAGTATTTGAAATACTCCGCGGCCGTCCCCACATAGACCTGACTGAGTCCATGAAAGCAGGCACGCCTTTTGCCGATAGAGCCTTGATGGCGGATTTACCCGCGTATCGCAAGGCAGCGAAATGAACACATTGTCCATTCCAGCATCGATTGCAGATTGTCACGAGAAGGAGCAGAACCCTCTGAAGAGCGAAGCGAAGTTCCTCGGGTTCTTTGAGCATTCGGCTTTTGGCATGTGCGTAATCGGCCTGGACATGCGCTTCCTTCAAGTCAATAGCGCGGTTTGCACAATGCTTGGATATTCCGCGGAACAACTGCTTGGAACCTCCTGGACGGAGCTAACCTACCCGGACGATCTTGAGATCTCGTTGCAGAGGAAGGAACACCTCATTCAGGAGCCAGGCGAATACCAGGAGGCGGAGAAACGCTTCCTTCATCGCGGCGGAGCCGTTGTGTGGGTGCACATGAGCTTCTTGTTGTTGCGAGACAATAGCGGCAGCCCACTGTGTTTTGTCGTTCACATAGAAGACATCACGGAGCGCAAGCAAGCGAATAGGACGCTGCGCAACGATGAACAACGTTTCGAAGCCATCGCTGACAGTTGCCCTTCGATGATGTGGGAAACCGGCACCGATGGAAACATTCGATTCTTCAACAGAGCATGCCGGCGATTTTGCGAGATCGACCAGGAGAAGCTGGCTAGCGACGGATGGCAGTTGCTGATTCATCCCGGCGATGCGCCCGAGTGTGCGGCCGCGTTCAAATGCGCAATCAGAGAGCACGCCCCGTTCAGTGCCGAGGCGCGAATCCGGCGAGCAGATGGCGAGTGGCGCCTATTGGGTTCGCGCGCCGAGCCGAGATTCTCGTCAAATGGTGAGTATCTCGGGCACATCGGCCTGAGTGCCGACATAACTGATCGAATTAAGACCGAGCAATCCCGCCAATTTGAGCTTTCGCTCAATCGCGCCATACACGACGAAACGCTCGAGGGAATTCTGGTTGTGAATAGCGCGGAAGAGATCGTATGGCGCAATAATAGGTTCCTGGAAATCTGGGGGCTCTCAGCTTCAGACACCCCAGGCCAAGTGTGCAATGACAGCATCGGAGCGCCTGACCAGCCGCTTCTTCAGACGATCGCCGAGCGTGTTGAAGCGCAACCGGCCTTTATAAAGCGGATCAGGGAACTCTACGACCACCCCGATGAAAAGGATCATTGTGAAGTTAGATTGAAAGACGGCAGGACGATCGAACGGCATTCCACGGGCCTGCGAAATCAAGAGGGCAATTACCTCGGGCGCGTGTGGTTCTTTCGGGATATCACTGCTCACAGACAGGCGGAAGTCAGTCTTTTGAAAGCGAAGGAACTGGCTGACGAAGCCAATCGCCGCCTGCAGGCTGACCACTCGATTATCGAGAACGAGCGCAAGATGCTGCACGCGCTGATCGACAACATCCCCGAGTTTATGTACGTAAAAGACATAGACAGCAGGTTTGTGGTGGCCAATCCTCATTTGGCGCATGCAGTCGGAGTGAAATCGACGGAAGAACTGTTGGGGAAGACCGACCACGATTTTTACCCGCCGGAGCTTGCAAACGCCTTCTATGAAGACGAACAGAACGTAATACGTACCGGGAAACCGTTGTATAACCGCGAAGAAAAGGGTGTCGATAGCGAAGGAAATCAAATCGATATACTGACGACAAAAGTTCCCATACGCGACAGCGAAGGCCAGGTGATCGGTATCGCTGGCGTGGGTAGAGACATCAGCGCGCGCAAGGAAATTGAAAATGCGCTTCGAGAGGCAGAACGAAACTATCGTGGAATCTTCGACAATGCGATCGTCGGTATGTTTCAAAGCACTCCGGATGGCCGCTTCCTCAGCGTTAACTCAGCTTTGGCCTGTGCATTCGGTTACGATTCCCCTGAAGAGATGGTTGCCTGCGCCGCTGATATTTATCATCAGTGCTATGTCGACCCCAAACGCCGCGGCGAATTCGAATTCCTCATGCATACGGTGGGTGCGGTGCGCAACTTCGATGGCGAGGCTCTCTGCAATGATCAAAGCAGGATTTGGATCGCGATGAGCGTTCGCGCCATTCGCCGCAATGGCGTTGTGGTCCGCCTGGAAGGAATGTGCGAAGATATCACCGAACGGAATCAGTTGCGGGAACAGATCGTGCAGGCGCAGAAGCTTGAATCGGTGGGGCAGCTAGCTGCAGGAATCGCTCACGAAATCAATACGCCTACTCAATACATTGGAGACAATGTCCGCTTCATGAAGGATGCCTTCCAGGATATGAAGAGCCTTCTTTCGCATTATGAACGTCTGCTCCTATCAGCCAAAAACAATACTTTGTCCTCTGAAGCCATCAAGGAAATCGACGAGGCGGTCAAGCGCTCGGACGTCGGTTATCTGCTTAAAGAGATTCCCAAGGCCGTTGACCAGACGCTCGAAGGCGTGAACAGAGTCTCTACAATTGTGAGCGCCATGAAGGAGTTCTCTCATCCTGGAACAAAGGAGAAGGTTCCAGTGGACTTGAACCACGCCATTGATAGCACCATTACCGTGGCGCGGAACGAGTGGAAATACGTGGCGGACCTGGAAACCGACTTCGACCCGGCATTGCCTCCGATCAAATGTCTTCCATGCGAATTCAATCAGATGATCCTGAATCTGATCGTCAATGCCGCGCATGCAATCGCCAATGTTATTCGCGAGGGAGGCCCGGAAAAGGGGAAGATCACGATACAAACCCGGAGCCTTCCCGAATGGGCGGAAATCAGAATTAAGGACACAGGTTCAGGAATTGCCGAGGAGATAAGAGGCAGAATCTTCGATCCCTTCTTCACGACGAAAGAGATCGGCAAGGGAACCGGGCAGGGACTGGCAATCGCCCGCTCGGTGGTAGTTGACAAGCACGGTGGAACCATTCACTTTGAAACAGAGACGGGAAAAGGCACAACTTTCATCATCCGTCTTCCTCGCGAAAGCGAGACTCTTGCCCCAAAGGCGGTTGCCGCGTGAAACGCATCCTCTTTGTCGACGATGAGAGCAATATCCTCGATGGTATCCGGCGCTCGCTCTATGCGGATCGGGATCGCTGGGAGATGCAGTTTGCTGTCGGTGGAGAAGACGCTTTAGAGGCCTGCGCGGCGTACAGCTTCGACGTGGTCATCTCCGACATGCGGATGCCGGGAATGGATGGCGCAACCCTGTTGGGCCATATCCGCGAATGCTATCCAAACACTGCGCGAATTATCCTTTCCGGTTTCTCCGACGCCGCACTGGCAACACGCGCGGTCTCCGTGGCGCACCGCTTTCTCGCTAAGCCATGCAACGCATCCGAGTTGCATTTAGCGATCGAACGGGTTTGTGCGATGCAGGATTTGTTGAGTTCGCCGGAACTTCGCAAGATCGTAGGCGCAGTGGGTGAACTGCCGTCGCTTTCTGCTACGTATACAGACCTTACTCATGCGGTGAGTGACCCGAATACATCCATCCGGCAAGTGGCAGAGATCATCGAGCGCGATATTGCAATGTCAGCGAAAATCCTGCAACTCGCCAACAGCGCCTTCTTCGGGTTGGCCAAGAGAGTTACCAGTTTGCCGGGCGCCGTCTCGCGCCTTGGAATGGAAACTATCAAGAGTTTGGCTCTAGCTTCCGAGGCCTTCAGGGTCTTCGTGCCCAACTCACGTGTTCCGCAATCCGTCTGCGACTCGATACAACGGCACGCGGTTCGCACAGCGGCTATCGCGGGAGCGCTCCCGGTGGAGCGGGGAACTCGCGATATTACCGCCGTGGCCGCGCTTCTTCACGACATTGGGAGCCTCTTTCTGGCGAGCGCAATGCCCGACCAGTTCTGCGCCGTACTCTCGCTGGCTAGTAAGCGAGGATGTAAGTCTTTTGAAGCTGAAGAAGAGCTGCTTGGAACCTCACACGCCGAGATAGGCGCGTACCTGCTGGGATTGTGGGGCATTCCCAATCTAGCCGTTGAGGCGATCGCACACCACCACCATCCCACCCGCATACCTCACTCCGCCTTTGATTGCACAACGGCCGTTTATGTTGCCGATCTCTTGGCCGGTGAGTTGGAAGATGATCCGCAAGGTTCAACAGGACTCGAAATTGCGGAGTCTGACCGGGCTTGCCTTGAGGCACTTGGAATTCTTGCCAAACTTCCCGAGTTTCGCGAACTCGCCCGGCAAAGTCAAAACTGATTCGTGCACGCGAGTAGCGCAACGGATCAGTTACTCGATCTGGGCTATATCGGCGGGCAGATCAATATCAATCTCTCCACCAGCAAATGGCAGCGCAACCAATGGGCACGGGGGATGCATCAACAGGCCGCGTGCGCCCTTGTCGCCACGGAGCGCGCGCAGTTCGGCAAAGACCTCGCGGGGAAACACCGCGGGAATGCCAAGGACTCCTTGATAGGTCGAGGCCACAATGGCCGGCGCTGCTTGCGCGCAAAACACCTCAAGCATTGCTCTCACATGCTCTGCTGAAAGCCGTGGCTGGTCGCAGGCAAGAATCAGGGCGCCGGCGGTTTGCGGGTCACTGTCCTCAAGAGCAGCCAGGCCCGCCTGAATTGAGGTAGAGATCCCCTGCGCCCAGGCGCTGTTGATGACGGACGTTGAATTACTCAATCGAATCGCCTCGCGAATCAGCTCGTGATAGGCGCCGAGCACAGCGATCACCGGAGTTGCGCCACCCTCGTTGGCCAGGCGGATCGCGCGCCCGATCATCGTCTCGCCGCCTTGCAGGAGCAGTTGCTTGGGCAGGCCGAGGCGGCGGCTGGCCCCTCCGGCAAGAACGATGGCAGCGACAGGCATCGGCACCAGTTTACAGGGAAGCGCGTGTAAGCGAGACCATCCTCAAGCGTAAATGCGCAAAAAGCGCGCCCCCGGCATTCACAGACACGTAAGGTCTGCGCGACAATAGACTCATGACCGATCTCGAACAAATCCTGCTGCTGTGGCGCGAGCTCGAAGCCGCCGGAAGGGAATATGTTTTAGCTACGGTCATCGCCCTCGAGGGTCCCAGTTACCGCAAGCCCGGCGCTTGCATGTTGCTCGCTCAGGACGGCCGCCGCGCCGGGACAGTGAGCGGCGGATGTCTGGAGGCCGAGGTTGCCCGCCGCGCCTTTTGGCTCACGGAGCATGGCCCCACCGTTCAGTGCTATTCCACTGCAGACGAGGATGGCGACCGCCCCTATGGTTCTGGCTGCGGAGGCGTCGTCTGGCTGCTTCTGGAGCGCCGTCCGACTGCGAGCCAACTGCTCGGTACGCTTGCAGAATCCTTTCATCGGCGCACTCCACTGGCAGTGGCAACCATTCTGGAAGGTGAGCAATTGGGTTGTCGTGCATTTGCCGGAATTGAGCGATCTCCGGCGGTTGGATCCCGGCCCGACGCGGAGTTAGTTGCGGGCAGCGACCATTCGCTCAATGATGTTGGCCTATCTCTTCACGACCTGGCACAGTTGGCGCTGGCTGGCGCAGCTTCGATGGAAGCGAAGATTACAGTCCGAGGAACCGAAGCCCATGTCTGGATCAATTTCCGCCCCGCCCGGCCCGGTCTGTGGATCTTCGGAGCAGGCGATGATGCCCAGCCGCTGCTCCACATGGGAAAGGCATTGGGCTGGTATGTCAGCGTTGCCGATGGGCGATCCCAACTCGTCCTCCGCGAGCGCTTTCCCTTGGCCGACGAGCTTCACGTACTGCCGGTCAAAGAAATGCCTGCGAGCCAAATTGCCGGGCGGACAACGGCGCTTGCTAATCTTCATTCCCATGACGCCGCCGTCGTCATGACCCACAGCTTCGAACAGGATGCCGGCGCTCTTGCCTCGTTGCTCGCCCTCGAGGCCCCGTTGGCCTACATCGGTGTACTCGGCCCGCAGCGCCGCACCCGCGAACTGCTCGCCGAAGCCGTCCGCTCGCTCAACCCGTCTGTCGACTTAGCTTCCTCAAACCTTGCCTGGGTCGACCGCTGGCTGGCACAGCTACACGCTCCTACCGGCCTTGACCTGGGCGCGGAATCGCCGGAGACGATCGCTCTCTCCATCGTTGCAGAGATTCAGAAGTCATTGACAACTGCCACGGCACTGCCGCTGAGCGAACTGCGCTCTGCCGCGCCGGCAGTCTCCCGTTAACAGCCCGTGGTGAAGGTCCGGTCTTGAAAGGGCACGACTTTAGCCGTGCCGTAGGTGGCTAAAATAAACGCGGTCTTTAGCCCCTGAGGCGTGGTTTTTCGGCCTTTTCGACTTTCACCACGGGCTGCTAAGTCAACTTCAAGCCCAGCTGAACCCGCTCTGCTTGAGCGGCAGCGTGCGAATTCTCTTGCCCGTCGCTGCGAAGATGGCGTTGGTTACCGCCGGCAAAATCGGCGGCAGCGTTGGCTCGCCGAGGCCCGTCGGAGCGTAGTCGGTCTTGCGCCAATAGACCTCGATCTTGGGCGCTTGTCGCATGCGCATCAGAGGGTGGTTATGGAAGTTCGACTGCTCGATCTTGCCGTCGACCAGTGTGATCTCCTGCGCCAGGTGGCCCATGCCTTCCATGATGCCGCCCTGCGCCATGCTCTCTGCCGCCGCGGGATTAATGATCTGGCTGCCGACATCGCCAGCCGCCCAGACCTGGTGCACCGTGACCTTGTTCTGTGCGTCGACGCTTACGTCGGCAACCTCGGCGAAGTAGCCCAAATGGCAAAACCATGCAGCAATGCCCATCCCGCGGCCCGGCATCTTTTTGCGGCTGGCCCAGCCCGACTTTTCCGCGACTAACTCAAGCACGCCCTTGTACCGCTCCGGGATGAGAACGGACTGTCCCGTTGGCTCATGGTCGCCCACGGCGTCGTGTTCGCCCGAGGTCCAGGGGGACTGCTTGTTGCCGAGCAGTTCAAGTTGGAACTCGAGCGGATCGCGTCCCGCGGCAAAGGCCAGTTCGTCAAGGAAGGACTGCGCCACCCAGCAATAGGCGTTATCCCCAGGGGCACGAAGCGCTCCGGTGCGCAACATGAGCGGCTGCTTCGAGGTGTAAAGCGCGTATGCCGGCGGAAAACCGGCAGGATACGTGTCCTGCCCGATGCCGCCGCCCGAGGTCGCATTCTTTTCATCGCCGTAGGTGATGAAGTGCTGCCGCCAGGCGGTGATCTTGCCCTGCGCATCCAGGCCGCCTTTAAACCCAAAGGTTCCGCCGGGGCGGAAGGGGTCGTGCGCAATATCGTCTTCGCGCGACCAGAGCAGCTTGACCGGAGCGTCAATTTGCTTCGCGATCCAGGCGGCCTCGACCAGGTAGTCGTTCTGCAGTCGCCGGCCAAAGCTCCCTCCCGAGCGCACCATGTGGGTCGTGATGTCGCTCTCCTGAATGCCGAGAGTTTTTGCGACCAGAGTGACGCCGTTGCCAGGCAGCGTACTGGTGGACCACATCTCCAATTTGCCGTCTTTCCAGTGCGCGGTGGCGCCCTGCGGCTCCATCGTGACGTGGGCAATAAACGGGTACTCATAAGTTGCCTCGACCACCTTGGCCGACGACTTGAGCGCCGCGTCCACATCGCCATACTTGCGCAGCGAATTTGCGGGCGGGGCCGTAAGAAGTTCCTCTGCGCGCTTCTTGAAGCCCTCAGTGCTTTGCGTGGCGGCGGGGCCAAGATCCCAGTCAACCTTTAGCTGTTTGCGAGCCTGCTGCGCCTGCCACCAGTTGTCGGCAACGATCGCGATGCCCGGCTCCATCCCTGGCTCCCACGGCGTGAAGGCGGCGGGAGTGATGCCGCCCTCGATGACCAGGACATGACGCACACCCGGCAGCGTCTTGATCTTGTCCAGGTTGGCAGACTTCACTTTGCCTGCAAAGACCGGAGCCTTCTCGATCGCCGCGTACAACATCCCCGGCACTTCCACATCAATGCCAAAGAGCGGCTTGCCGGTGACGATGGCATGAGTATCAACTCCCGGCTGCGAGTGGCCGATGATGCGGTAATCCTTGGGGTCTTTGAGCTTGACGCTGCTTAGGGCGGGCGCGGGCAGCGAGGAGGCTTTGGTGGCCAGCTCGCCATAACCGGCGGAGCGCTGCGATGCGGTATGAAGCACCCGGCCGGATTGAGTCGTACATTCTTCCGCAGGCACGCTCCACGTTTGCGAAGCTGCGGTGACCAGCAACTGACGCCCCGCTGCACCCACGCGGCGCATCGGCTCCCAGCCCTGCGGTGTATTCGCGGAGCCGCCGGAAAACTGACGGCCGTATATCTTCTCGTTCAGCTCGGCCTGCTCGACGCGAACATCCTTCCATTCGACATCCAGTTCCTCGGCAATCAGCATGGGCAGCATGTTGCGCATACCTTGTCCGGACTCTGAGGCGCGCGCCATGATAGTCACCACGCCATCCGGAGCGATGTGGATGAAGGCCTGCGGCGTAAGGTCGGGCGGCGATTCTGGCCCTTGAGCGGCGGTGAGCGGTGAGAGATAAAAATCCAGAGCGAGGCCGCCGCCCGCAAGGGCCGTCAACTGCAGAAACGATCTACGGTTCATGCGCATCTCATTGCCCTCCTTCACTGGTGGCGAGCTGCTGCGCCCGCTTCTGCTGCTTCGTGAATGGCTTGACGAATGCGCGTATACGTCCCGCAGCGGCAGAGGTTGCCGCTCATGGCCGCATCGATATCCGCGTCGGTGGGGTGTGGTGTGCGTTCGAGCATGGCTGCCGCGGACATAATCTGCCCGGCCTGGCAGTAGCCGCACTGCGGAACGTCCATCGCTTCCCATGCCACTTGCAGCGGGTGCAGGCCATCCGGCGAAAGACCTTCTATGGTGGTGACCGGCTGGCTGCCAACGTCGCCCACTTTCGTCATGCAGGAGCGCACCGCACGGCCGCCCACCAGCACCGTGCAGGCTCCGCAAAGCCCGATGCCGCAGCCGTACTTTGAGCCCTTGAGGTTGAGTATGTCGCGCAGCACCCACAAGAGGGGCATATCAGGTGGCACGTCCGCTGTCGCGGTCACGTTGTTGACATTCAGTTTGATAGGCATCTGTTCACTCCACAATCCGGTTTCAGGGAAGAGGATCGGTGACGAACACTGGCTTGAGACTGGAGTCTATCAAATCCCTGCTCTTGAATGCCACTCGTGCCGTCACGTGAACTGCTCTCGAAAAGATAGCTTCTATTGTGCAGTCGGCTGATTATGAGGCGAAACCGAGACAAAAACGGAATCTGGTCCAACAATTGCTGTCCGAAGCTAAAAACAGAGTTGACTTAACTTTAAGATTATCTTCCGGTTAGGCTTACCTTCAACGCAATAGAAAAATACAATCGCGGAGAGACTGGGATTCGAAGTACCACCGTGAGATTTGGAAAAACGGCGATGTCAAGCTGACGACTCAGCGCTCGAAATGAAGACTGTTGCTGCGATATGTTAAGAATGTAACTATTTGAAATATATAAAGATATATTAAATGATAGCGGGCTGGCATGATCCTGCAGAAGGGAAGGAAATTCAATTTGAATGATGGGTATATGCCTTCTTCTGCAGATCGCTCTACCTCTTGCAATGTTCTCAATACCCCCGAAAATACCCCCGATGTTGCATGGCTGCTCACCATTGCAGAGTCGACGCGGCGTTGAGCAGTTGGCGAACCACGCGACTCACGGGGCGGCGGTCGCAGGTCTTGAACTGTAAGAGTCCAGGATTCCGGTCGAAAATCGAGACTTAGCGGAATACACAACGATTGCTGCAATTGTCTTCTTGGGTTGAAATGCGCGTTTCCGGTCGGAGTCGAGAAGGCCAGCCAGAGCGCTGTAATGCTGCCAAAGGGAAGCTTCAGGTCACCGAAAACTTCGTCCACGATGAAGACCTGCTCGACTATTGATCAACTGGTAACTACCGAGTGGCCGGTCATCCGCTCAGGACAGCACGCCAGCGCCGTCCCCCTCTATCTCGATCATCATTACATCCATATCGTTGACGATGCCCCCTCAGTCCTTTTTCGTGAGCAATCCGGCAGACAAAAGGGCGGAAGCCCACCCCTTGCACAACACCGCGCACAAGCGCGCCGCGCCTGAGCGCTAGGCCATTCAGCCGCCGCGTGTCTGCATAGGTTCCTTCGCTCACAATCTCAAGTCACACCGGAGATAAGAATGACGCAGACGCCCCGGATGCTCTCTGCGATTGCGGCGCTCGTGCTAACATCTACGCCACCATCTCTCCCTCCGCACCAAGAAGCTCAGTGCATTCGCTCAGTCTCACCGTAATGTGGGACGGATGGACGCGGGCACCGCTTCTTCCCTTGAACGGTAATTCGGCGTCTGCCGATGGGGACTGTATAACCCGTCGGGGATCTGCTGTCGCATCGGTAGGATGCGGTGTCGACTTGACCACTTGGCGGGCGCAATTCCGCGTCATGAAGTTGGGTCGTTACTCTTGCTGGTTCTTGGTTAAAAGTGGCGGAGCCAATCCGCACAGACGAGATACCGGCTAGCCAATCGGAAGAGGACACAAAATGAATCGAACACTGATGGGCTTTATGGGAATTGCGTTTGCCGCGATGCCCTTGGCCGCACAGAGTTTGGGCGATCAGAACCTTCAAATCCACGGTTTTGCAACGCAAGCGTTTGTCTACAGCAACAACAACAATTACCTGGGCATGGACACGAGTTCAGGAAGCACTGCGTGGACAGAGGCAGCGGTGAACATAAACGACAAGGTGACCAGCAAACTGCGTGCAGGGGTGCAGCTCCACTACACCCGGCTGGGCATCTTCGGCGGAGACAACATCAGCGTGGACTGGGCCTTGGGCGATTACAAGATTAACCGCTATATGGGTGTTCGCGCCGGAAAAGTGAAGATGCGCTGGGGACTCTATAACGACACGCAGGATTACGATCCAGGTTATCTCTGGTCCATACTGCCAGAGACCATCTACGGAGTCGACTATAGGGCCACTGACCTCTCGCAACTGGGGGTCGAATTCTATGGCAGAGTGCCCCTCGGAGCGAAACTGGGCAAGCTAGTCTACAGCGGCTATTGGGGCGATTATTTCGCTGCGACAAACGATGGAATCATGGAGGGTTTCAAGGAACAGGGAATCGAATTCTCCAATACTCCTTGGGGAAAAACTCCTGGCTTCGATCTGCGCTGGGAAACACCCGTCAACGGACTGACGGTGGGCGGCTCGCTGATGGCCTACGATGCCAAGGGCAACCTGACAAACGGAACGTACACTCAGCCACTTGCCTATTGGCCGGCCTACTATGCAAAGTATGACTACAAAAAGCTCTTTCTCTCCGGACAGTACACAAAGCTGATTCAGTATCAAACCGTCACCATCACCGGCTCAGATCCATCCACCAGCGGAATTGATAATCCTGCGTGGTTTGCGATGGCCGGATATCATGTGACTGACAAGCTGCAGTTGGGCGCCTATTACACTCGATTGTGGGCCGCGCCCCTTCCCAAAACACCCCTCCCGGAGGACTACTTCCATGAGTGGGTGGCTTCGAGCCGTTACGACATCAACTCCTACTTCTATGCCAAGATCGAAGGGCATTATATCGACGGCACTGGAATAGGCTACTACGGCTTCAATAACCCGAACGGGCTCAAACCCAAAACCGGCGTGCTGGCCGCGAAGCTTGGATTCACTTTCTAACGCAGGCGAAAGGAGGACATTTCCATGAAGAAATCGATATTCATTTTCCTGGCCTTTGTCGCCGCGTCGGTCTTCGCTCTTCGCGCCGAGGCTCAGATCGTCATCATTGCAAACAGCAGTGTCCGGGATACGATCGCCCCCAAAGCAGATCTGCGCGACGTATTCATGGGGGCTTCATCCAACCTCAAAAGCGGCTCGCACGTAGTCCCGGTTCTGCTCAAGGGTGGCGCCGCGCACGTTGAATTTCTAGTCTTGATCATTGGCAGGTCCGACGCGTGGTTCCAGTCGAATTGGAAGAGCCAGGTATTCTCCGGGCAGACATCCATGCCGCGCGCCCTCGACTCCGAGAAAGCTATCGTTGAATATGTAGAGGCAACGCCAGGGGCCATCGGCTACATCCTCAAGACAACTCCGCATGAGGGTGTGAAGGTGCTGACGGTGCAGTGACAGCTCTCTCCAGGGAAAAGGAACAGGCAGCGCAGGCTCGCTACCCGAAGCAGCTGTGCAATATTGCCGGTCGAGGTTCTGCTCGAATTGTCGCCAATCCTTCCCTATGCCGAATCTTCGCCATGGCTGACGTCCGAACCTGTCCCGGATTTGAGTAAGGGAAGGGTTGCCGGTCGCTCACCCGGAATGTCTATCACGGTAAATTGTTGTACAGTTTCTAATAATGCCGGAGTTCAGGTACATTCATGCAGCGATCGTTCTTTTCATTGGTTCACTCGCGCTCTATTGGGGCATTACAGGTAAGGATATCTACCCGCGCGCGCCATTTCGGACGGTTCCTTTGCCGAAGCCTATAGGCCGGATTTTATGTTTTGCTGTCGCTGGAGTGGCAATTTACTTTCTGGTTGGCGACCTGCTTTAAATCGTCTGTTTCCTGCGAACAAGCAAATCCCTAAATAGCGGATTTCCCTTCCGTCGAAGGATTTTTGTTGTGTCGTCGACAAACTGTACACGATCCCGATTTTGGGCTGTCGGCAGCATTGCCGGGGCCGAAACTCGGTCAATCTCCGGAATGCCGATCGTATATCCGGAATGGGCAATCCCGGTTCCCGAAGCCGAGCATATCGGTTTTCTGGTAAACTCTCGCCGTTCCCCTGAAAGGAGTCTTTTGTGAATTGGATGAGAGTTCCGCGCCTGCAGAAGCACTGGTTGATCTTGGGACCGCTGCTGTTGTTGGCTATTCTGTCGGCGATTGCGTCGGCCCAAGTTAAGGTCGACGACCTCTTCAATTCGGCTGGTACGGGTGATTTGGCGCGAGTTAAGGCTCTTCTGGACAGTGGAGCTGATATCAACTCGAAGAGTCCGAATGGCGGGACAGCACTGGCATTTGCAGCCTGCTTTGGCAAGCTCGATGTTGTGCGTCTTCTGCTCGACAAGGGTGCTCAAATCAATGCCCAGGACAACAACGGCGCGAGTGCGCTAGATCTGGCATCCGAACAGGGACACCTTGAAGTGGCGCAGGTGCTGCTCGCCAAAGGGGCTGATATCAATCTCCAGGACAATAAAGGTGCGACCCCATTAATGGGAGCCGTTGAGCACGGCCGCATTGAAATCGTGAATACATTGCTTGCCCTTGGCGCTAATGTCAATATCCCCGACCAAGGCGGCTGGACCGCGCTCACATGGGCCTCTTCTGACGGCCACCTGGATGTCGTGCAGGCGCTGCTTGCAAAAGGCGCCGATGTCAGTGCCAGAGATAAAGACGGCGCGACTGCATTGCTTCAGGCCTCTCAGAACGGTCACGTTGAAATCGTGCGAGAGTTGCTCGCTCATGGCGCCGAGGTCAATGCCAGAAACCACGAAGGTCAGTCTGCGTTATCCATAGCCTCACAACACGGCCACATTGAAGTGGTGAACACACTGCTCGGCAGTGGATCGGATGTCGATGCTCAAGATAGCGAAGGCTGGACAGCCCTGCTGTGGGCATCCCAGGAAGGCCACTTGGATGTTGTACGGGCACTGCTTAGCAACAAGGCCGATGTCAATGCGAAAGGGAAAGATGGCGTGACCCCATTGTATTTGGCCTCGGATGCAGGCTTCACCGAAGTTGCGCGGGTTCTGCTCGCCAGAGGAGCAGAGGTCAATGCAAAATCGAGTAATGGCTGGACGCCGCTGATGGCAGCCTCTGGAAACGGTCACATTGAATTAGTACGGGCCTTACTCGCAGCCAAGGCTGATGTGAACGCAAAAGCAACCGACGACGGCACCACAGCTCTGATGCATGCAGCTTCGAAGGATCACGTGGATATTATCCAAGTGTTGCTCGACGCCAATGCTGACACTGAGGCCAGGATGCCCCATGGTTCAACCGCGCTGATAGTCGCATCCGAAGACGGCCAACTTGCGCTGGTCAAAGCACTGCTGGCTAAAGGGGCCAATGTAAACGCCAAAGACTCTGTTGGTCAGACGGCGCTGATGCTGGCCTCCTTTGTGGGACACATCGATGTGGTGCAAGCATTGCTCGATAAGGGTGCCGATATCAATGCGAAAAGCGACACGGGTGGAACCGCGCTGAGTGCAGCAAATGAGAGAAGCCATGCCGAAATCATTTCCGTACTGACCAAGGCTGGCGCCAAACAATAACGGCCAGTTACCAAAGGACTCTCTCTGCCAGGAAGGATCCTCAACTAATGCGAACTCGCGAGGCGCGCTTCCAACGCCACACGAGAAGCCCACTAAGCAGGAATTGTCTAGGAATACGCCGCAGACCGAGGATTACAGTTGCACCTGAATCGTCGGCAATCCGTCTCCAACCCCATCGGCGCCGGAATTTAGACCTGAAAGGACCAAAAGCTGGGTTGGGGAAGTGTAGCCGGTTATACAACCGGAATGAACGCTTACGATCTGTTTTGCGGCATGTGTAGACGTGTGAAGACTCCTCGCAGCAACCCTGTCACAGTGGAACGTCTTAGTACTTATGAGTGGTCGCAAGCAACTTGTACGTGTCGTGAGATTCCATTTGAGAAGCCACGACCGATGAAATCACACAAGTCTGTGCCGCGCATCGTTGGCCAAGCAGGCCCGGATAGCGGTAGCATACGGTATCGATCCAGCTATGGCGATCACTTGGGAAAAACACGACTCCGTGCAAAGAAGCTTTGCCTCCGCACGGAAGCTTCAGGAAGAGACGCTGGAGAGCCGCCGTCATCTGCTTGGCGAGGTGCATCCAGACACACTGACGGCGATGACCAATCTCGCGGCGACTCTGGGTAAGCAGGGCGATTGGGCAGGAGCGAGGAAACTTCAAGAACAAGTGCTGGCGGCAAACAGTCGTGACCAGGGTGGCGAACATACCCACACTCTGACAGCTATGAGCAATCTCGCCGCGACGCTGGGTAAGCAGGGCAATCTGACAGAAGCGCGGAAGCTCCAGGAACGAGTGCTAAAGACTCGCCACCGTTTGCTGGGTGAGGAGCATCCGGACACGCTTACGGCGGTGACCAATCTGGCCGCGACGCTGAATTTACAGGGCGACATGAAAGGGGCGAAGGAACTCCAAGAACAAGTACTGGCGACGAGTCGTCGTGTACAGGGCGATGAACACCCTCACACACTGGCGGCGATGAACAACCTCGCTGCGACGTTCATGGTCCTCGGGGACTTGGTCGAAGCGCGGAAGCTTCAGGAACAAGTGCTGGAGACCCGCCGTCGGCTGCTGGGTGAGGAGCATCCGGACACGCTGACCGCGATGACCAGTCTCGCCGGAACGCTGTGCTCGCAAAAGGATCTGGCGGGAGCGCAGGAACTTCAGGAGCGGACGCTGGAGGCGTGCCTTCGTCTGCTTGGCGAGGAGCATCCAAGCAGCCTGAAGGCAATGAACAATCTCGCTGTGACGCTGAAGGCCCTCGGCGACTTGGCCGCAGCGCGGAAGCTTCAGGAGCAGGTGCTGGAGACTCGCCTTCGTCTGCTTGGTGAGGAGCATTCGGACAGCTTATGGGCTATGAGTAATCTCGCACTGACGCTGTACTCCCAGGGTGATCGAGCGCGAGCGCGGAAGCTTGAGGAGGAAGTGCTGTTGACTCGCAGCCGTCTGCTGGGTGAAGAGCATCCGGACACGCTGACGGCGAAGAAGAACTTGGCTCGGATGAAACCGAGAACCTTGAGGCACTGGCTGCAGCTATTCTTCGGGTAGAAGCAGATCAGCGTTCCGGGCGTGTCGTCGCCATTTCGGACACGATCCCGATTTTGGGCTATCGGGCATTGCCAAGGTCGAAACTCGGGTCATCTCCGGAATGGCGGTCAACCGGAACCCTGGAATCATCGAAAGCAGTCAGGAAGCCGACGCCCAGGACTTGGGCAGGGCTGAACGCAGGTCTAGGGTATGGTCCTGCTACAATTTGCGTGTTATGAAGGTGATTCGATACGGTTTTCACTTCGCCACTTTGACAGTGGCAGCGGTCGCCTTTTGGTTAGCGAAGGACCTTTATCTACCTAATTGGATCTCAAACTTTGATTTTTTCCACTACGCACTGATGGGCGCTCTCCACGCGGCATGTGTCGTTATGTCGTTGCGAGTTCGCAGAGTGACCCATCCGATTTTCGCGTTTCCGATCTCTGCGCTGGTTTTCGTCTTGCTAGCAACCGTCCTGAGCGCTGTCACTCCTATTTTGGGGCTGTGGGGGCAATCGTGTGGGCGCCCTTAGGCGATATTCTGCGTGAGAACCACTTGGGCAGCTACGCGATTTTCCTCACCGGCTCGGCAATCGGAGCCTCGGGATATTGGCTGTTGATGCGCCTGTTCTGGATGAAATCCCTTCGGCGGGCAGACTGGCTTAGGACGACATCGCTTTGTGTCGCCGCGACGTCTTTAGCCGGAATTACTCTCGGCATGTTCGGCGGTTATGTTCACGGAACTGCAAATCTCAACGCTAACATCATTTCTCCGATACTCACGGTAGCGTGGTGGTTTGCTTTTTCAATTTCACTGTATTGGAGCGAGATCAACGAGCAAGCCGATAAGTCAGCTCAGGAGGTGGAGACTTTGACTTAAATAGCGGGATCCGCCGAGGTGTCGTTCTGGGTCCCCGGCGAACACGGGTTCAGGATTGAGGTCGCGCCTGGATCGTCGGCGATACTTCCCCGACGTGATGTGTATCATCCACGCCTTTAGCCCCAGGCCAGTCGCGTCTCTGCCGTTGGTCTTGTGCGAAATGCTCTTGAAGAAGTCGCTGCCTTCGTCGCGTTCCAGGTGGTATTCGCTCTCAATCGTCAGCCCAGCAGTACCAGCGGCGCCCCTGCAGGATGAAAGAACCGGTGACGCGCGAAGAGGAGTGTGCAACCGCGCACTATCGTAGTCGCGGACCATCATGGGAGGCGAGGGACCAAGGTGATGGTGTTGGATGCGGGGGCTGGAAATCGGAAGTTGGGGATGGTCAGTTCGGTCTGGGTACGGCGAACGAGGGTGTAGTAGGTGAAGTATACGCAATGGGCGATAACCCCCGATAAGGATCTCCCCCGTTTGGCAATCTGATCCATTCTCTCGACAGTGGCGCAGACCAGCAAATCTCCAGAGCCGTACGAATTTGGGCCACCATCATCATCCGGGCAAGCATTTCCTCGGATGGCTTGGTTAACTTCCCGCCCCACCACTCGCGTACTTCTTGAGGTAATGCTCCAATCAAATCGGCAGCGGCATTCTCGTCCAGATTCCAAGCGGCTACAGCATCAAGATACATCCCAACTGTTCGCTGTTCATTCGTGAACATACTTCCCGTTCCTTTCTAGAGCCAGGTAGTCTTCATAGTTTTTGGGTGGCAGCTCATGAGGCTGAATGAAGTAGCGAAGATTCTCTCTTCATAACAGTGTTGACCGCCAGACTAGGCCAATCCTGGGTCAGGATTGCAGATTCTACAAGAGTTGAGTTGCGGTTGGGTTCAGCACCCTTCTTTCGACTTAATGCAAAGGTATCAGCCATCGGTCGATGATTGAAGCGCATCTCGTCGGACGATGGGCATCAGCCAACGAAGGGCCGTAGTGCCGCTTTGCGCTTCATATTTCACTTGATCACAGCGCCGAACCCGCTTAGGAGCAGTGACTCTCTGAGGCGCGCCTGAAGCTAGAAACTGATACCTAAGTACAATGGACTCCGGCCCCAACACAGGTGATGATTGCGAGATAGAGTCTCCCAAGGGAGAGACTCTGACCGGGACGGACTCAGCCGCGTCGTTGATGTGTATCCGAGAGTGTTATGTACGGCACTCTCGGAAGAGACAAATCGACTTCCCCAGGCAGCGCTGGAGCGAATGCACGGCTCTCGACGTTAAGCAAAGGTGCCTTTTCAGGTGCGGACTGAGATAAACATGATGAACCTGCTGTCACTCGTGTCGATCGTCGACGATGATGAGTCGGTTAGGGAATCGCTGCCAGATCTTCTTGGAGTGTTCGGTTTGGCGTCTCGGACATTCTCTTCCTGTGAGGAGTTCCTTGCAGAGGGTGGATCTTTGCAGAGTAATTGCTTGATTCTCGACGTCGGCATGCCGGGGATGTGCGGGCCCGAACTGCAATTGGAATTGAAACGCCGCAATATCAAAATCCCCATTATCTTTATCACAGCCAATCGAGACGAGGCATTGCGATCGCGGCTAATGGAGCAAGGTGCAGTTGCATGTTTGATCAAGCCGTTTAGCGACACCGCGTTGCTGGAGGCGCTGAACGCCGCGCTTCGAGTTAGCTGATTGTTGCCTCCAGGATGGTTCTGCAGGTTTACAATGACTCATGCGAGTGCGCGTCTATTGAGGCGGAGAACTTCCCCATGACTGAGAGCCCATCAATTGTTTTCGTTGTAGATGACGATATCTCTGTTCGCGAATCGCTCGAACAACTGCTTCACCATGAGGGTCTGGGAGTAGAGACATTCGCTTTAGCGCAGGAATTCCTCAATCGCCCTCTCGTAACTGTTCCGAGTTGCTTGGTGCTGGACCTTTCTCTCCCTGGGCTTAGTGGCCTCGACCTGCAAAAGCGCATTGCGGTGGAACGACAAGAGATGCCGATTATCTTCATCACAGGACACGGAGATATTCCTACAACCGTGCGGGCGATGAAGGCGGGAGCGGTCGAGTTCCTGAGCAAACCATTCAATGATGAAGATCTGCTGAACGCCATTCGCAATGCCCTGATAAAGAGCAAGGCACTACTTGAACGCTCGGCAGAGATCCGGACCTTCAAAGCCCGTTACTCGTGCCTCAGCGCTCGAGAACGCGAAGTGATGGCGTTAGTGGTTGCTGGCTTGCCGAACAAGCTGGTTGGTAGTGAACTGGGAATCAGCGAGATTACGGTAAAAGCGCATCGCGGAAGTATGATGCGAAAGATGAAAGCTGAGTCCCTTGCAGAATTAGTAAGCATCGCGAACCGCTTCCGACTAATCCGCCCGACTGGGTCCGTTTCGGCCGCGCCCAAGTAGGATTGAAACGCGCTTTTCCTATGCGGTTTCGGCGCTGAAATCACTCGGAATGGAGAATGCGAAGGAAGCTCCCGCCCCATCGTTGGCAAATGCCCAGAGGCGGCCTTGATGCGCCTCGATAATCGAGCGGCTGATAGAAAGCCCGATCCCCATGCCATCGTCTTTGGTTGTGTAGAACGATTCGAAGAGCCGATCGGCGGCATCGTGAGCGAAGCCGATACCGGTATCGCTCACGGTGAGCTGAACGGTTTTGCCATCGCCGCATTCGGTTCTAATCAGTAGCTGCCTCGGCCGGTCAACAACTTCGCGCATCGCGTCTGAAGCATTACGCAGCAGATTCAGAATGACCTGTTGAAGCTGGATGCGGTCGCCTTTTACCGCCGGCAGATTGTCTGCAAATTCATGTCGGTGCGAGATCCCGTTACTCTGCAACTCACTCAACGAGAGCGCGATCACTTCCCGAGCGGCATCATTCAGGTCCACTGGTTCTGCGGCGCCGTTCTTCTTCTTAAAGAGGTCGCGTAGCCGGGTGACAACTTCCGAGGTTCGATTTCCGTCGCGAATAGTACGTCGTGCCGTCTCGCGCGCTCCATCGACATTCGGGGGATCGCTATCGAGCATGCGCAGGCAGGTGCCGGCATTCGTGACGATACCGGATAATGGCTGGTTCACTTCATGTGCAATGGATGCGGTAAGTTGTCCGATCGTCATGACTCGCATCATTCTTGCAAGTTCGGCCTGAGTATCGTGTAGTGCTTGTTCAGCGCGCCTCTTTTCGGAGATATCGCGAATGAATCCCGTGAAGACTCTCCGTTGATCCACGACCATCTCTCCGAATGAGACCTCCGCGGGGAACTCCTCACCATCGGCTCGCTGCGCCATCATCTCCGTTCCGTGCCAATTCAGGTGCCTGGTGCCTGTTTCCAGATAACGCTTGAAGCCGGCCTCATGGAGTTTGCCCATTGCTCCGGGCATGAGAACCGCGAGAGGCTTGCCAATAAGCTGTTCCGGGTTGTATCCAAATATCCGCTTCGTTGCCGGATTCGCAAGAATAATTTCCCCGCTCTCATTGATACTGACCACCGCGTCGCTGGCCGTCTCAACTACGACCCGGTGTCTTGCTTCGCTGCGCCTGAGTTCGTCCTCGGTGCGCTTCCGGTCGTCGATGTCAGTCAGCAGGACATACCAACCCGTCACGACACCATCTGCGTCTCGCACAGCCAGAGCGCGGACCTGAAACCAGCGATAGACACCGTCGACCCGTCGGCAGCGATGCTGGATTTCATAGGGGGTTCCGGTTGCGACCGAGTACTGATAGGCCTCGATTACTCCGGGAAGATCGTCCGGATGAACAGCGTCGGTCATCTTCCAACCCTTCAGTTCTTCGGGAGTCTTGCCGAAATATTCCAGGAGCGGCCGGTTGAGCTGCTCAATCTCACCTGCCGCATCCATCGTGCACACCAGACCAGGAATGCTATCGACAATCTGGCGGAGTTCGCTCTCCCTGACCCGAACGTCATATTCGGCGCGCTTCTGGTCGTTGATATCGGCGGTGGTGCCCACGAATCTGAGGACTTTGCCTTCTGTATCGCGCAGGACCACGGCTTGTTGCAGATGCCAGCGATAGGTCCGGTCACTGGCTCGGAGAGACCGAGTTTCGAAGGCAAAATCCTTCCCCGAATGTACTGCCTCTCGAAGAATCCGAGATGCCGTCTCGCGATCGTCGGGGTGGACGGCGTTCATCCAGGCTTCTGGATGTGAGCGAACGAAATCGAGACTTTGACCGGAGAATTCAAGCCAACCTCGATTCACGAAATCCGGTGTTCCATCCGGCTTGAGCGTCCAGGCGGATACAGGAAGATGCTGGAGCAGCCCGACCTGAAGTTGCAGCTCTTTGTTGGTTTCGGCAAGCTCCCTGGTTCGTTCTTCAACCCGCCGGTCAAGCTCAGTTGTAACCCGCTTTTGCTCATTCAGGAGCAATGCCTGTTGCAACCAGATTGCTGCCTGGTTCGCTGCGACACCCAGAAGCAAACGATCGGTCTGGGTTGGGAAATCTGCGCGTCCAGATCCGACTACTACGATTCCAATTTCACCGCCGATTCCCAATCGCATGGGCAGGAGCGAGATTTCACGGCCACCGAGAAGGCTGCGCATCTCTGTCGGCCATCTTTGTGGATCATCGCCGAACCACTTGTTGAGATTCTGACGGATTAGATCCGCATTCGGTGAGGTTGTATGGGCCTTCGCGGCCTTCAATATTTCGATAGGTTTACCATTCGCTTCGGTGCGGGCCCGGGTATAGATGAAATCGAGATTCAGTGTTGCCAAGAGAGCATCATGGAACGTGGTCACGATCTGGCGGGGCTCCTGCCCGCTCCATACAGCCGGAAGCGCCAGTATGCTGACCAGATCACTCATCCGGCGCTGAAGGTGCTTCAGCTCTTCTGTAGAATCGGTAGATATCATCTCAGGACTCTTGGATGGACGGGCTGCCTGGGTCGGACCGCCGTGCGCGATATTCCCGGAGGAATTCCTTTGGCGGCGTGAAAAATGGATTCTGCTGCAGCAAGCCGCCGATGATCACCAGGGGATGCGTGCGAAGGATGTCGATGATCTCATCGCCTCTGAATTGAGAGAGATGATAGGTGCAGATGACCGCGTCGTCGTGGCGGCTCCAAACATCATTCACACGGGATTCAAATTCGATAACGTTCTCGATCCGGGACTTGTCTCCGACCACCCAGTCCATTCGACACACGATGCGGCTGAGCGGGAACCCTTCCGCCGCATTTCCTGATGCGAGTCTTTCGAAGGTCTCGAGCATTCGATCCTGGTCAAATTTGCCATCGCGAAGATATGCTTCAGTGTTGACCTTGATCTCCAATTGCCCAGCCTGCTCAGCAGCAGCGGAGTCGATTCCCGCAGAAGCCAGCCGATGCAGATGCTCGTCCCGTTGTTGGGGATTGACGACTTGAATGGCTTTGTCGCCACATTCAAGCCCCTCTTTAATGAAGGGAAGTAACACTCGATATTCTTCGTCGTCGTTCGAGAAGAACGCACAAACATGGCGAACCGCGCCAAGCTGAGAGCCTGCTAAAGAGATTGGTGAAACTTCTCTGGTCATCTTCGATCCCTCCGTCGAACTCCGCTCGAACAAGGATCGTGCACACGCGGGAAGCGAAGTCCATTCAAAGACGCCTGTTGAGACAGGCGTACCTTTGCCGGTAACTGCTTGAAATGGGGACTCCGCTTGCCAATTCGACGGCGGGATCCTGAGCCACCTGGGAGATCGCTCGACCGCAACTCAGAAGGGGAAAATGGGCCCACTGTCGATTGTGCTCCAATCATACACCGGCCCATGCGCTTAGGCCTCTACCCGCGTGGGTTAGGAGACGCAGCATGCCGATTCATGCTTGGGGATTACACGATGACTACGTCTAATAGATTCTGTGTCCTAGCCTCTCACCTGGTCATACAGGCTGTGATTCACGACGGATACGCGGAAAGAAAAAAGAGATGGGGGGAACGGAAATGAAATGGTCCAACTGGGATCGGCCCAGACAAATCTCTTGCCACGGTCACTTGATCAGTGGCCAAACGGACGGCTCTGGACGCACCACTTCCTTGAGCAGGAGTTTAACCCTACCCCGCGCACAAATAATCGTAGGCGCACCAGCAAGCATCGTTGGCATGCGACGGCTCGGACGTCAGAGGTTGCTCGGATGAGGTGAGCGGCTCTTCCTCGGCAGACTCCAGCCTTGATCGTCGATCACTTCTGGACACTCATAAATTCGCGTATTCGTGTCGCAATCTCATCTGCCTTGGTATCGAGCGCGAAATGTCCTGCGTCGAGCACGTAGACTTGCGCATTCGGCACGTCTTTGCGGTAGCGTTCCGGTTCACCGGGATCGAACGAGAGATCGTGCAGGCCCCAGATGACCATGAGCCGGGGCTGCGTCTCCCGCATCCAGGTCTGCCACTTTGGATAGGAATCAACATTGGTCCGGTAGTCGTAAAAGAGGTCGCTTTGAATCTGAGCCTGTCCTGGCGCGGTCAAGAATGCGTATTCATCAGTCCAGAGATCCGGGTCATAGAGCTCGACCTTAGGATCGTTACCGATGTGTCGCGTCTTTGTGGCTTCAAGTGACAGTAGATTCTTGCGCAAATTATCTTCATTTGCAGGCCGGTTCGCCCAAAAGGCACGACGCGTTGTCCAGTTTGCTCCAAGGCCTTCGTTGTGTGCTACGGCGTCCTGAACTATGAGAGCCTGTACTCGTTCGGGGTGCGACAACGCCATGCGAAATCCAACCGGTCCGCCGTAATCCTGCATGTAGAGCGTATAGCGCAGTAGACCCAGCGAATCCGTAAAGTCGCCCATCACTTTGGCGATGTGGTCGAAGGTGTAACCGAATTGCTTCGGGTCGGGCCAGTCGCTATGTCCAAAACCTGGATAATCGGGAGCCACCAGGTGAAAACGATCGGAAAGCCTCGCGAACAGCGCTTCAAACATCCGCGACGAAGACGGTAGGCCATGGAGCAAAAGAATTGCGGGAGCATCTTTCGGCCCCGATTCCCGATAGAAGATGGAAATCCCATCGACATGCACGGTTCGGTGATAGACTTGCTGCTGCATTGCTTTGTCCTTTGTCTGGGCGTTCGTAATCTGAGATATGACGGGCAAAAGAGTGAAGAGGAACAAGCGATAGAGAATTAGTCGCATCAGATTTATACCGCCTCTTTGACCTCGAAGATGACCTCGAGTTCGATCGGCATTCCGAGGGGAAGGCTGGCCACGCCGATCACCGACCGCACCGCAAGCATCTCGATGCCAAAGATCTCTCGGAAAAGATCCGACGCGCCGTCAGCGACTCGCGGCTGGTCGAAGAAGTCTCCCGAGGTTGCGATAAACACCCCGAGCCGGACGACCCGCGTGACCAGGTCAAGCGAGCCCAGATGCTTCTTCGCCGCCGACAGAGCACCGATCGCCGCAGTGCGGGCGGCATCACGACCGCCTTCGGTATCGAGTTCCTTTCCCAGTCTGCCAACGTATTTTGGCTTGTGATCGACAACCGGAAGCATTCCGCTGAGGAAGAGGAGCTTGCCCGTTTGCAAAGCTTCCACGTAGCTGCCGAACGGCGTGGGGGGCGCCGGGAGATCGATGCCGAGTTCCCGCAGCCGGCGTTCAGCGCCGCCCAGTTCCGAACCTGTGCTCGCTATCAATTGGCAACCCGCGCAGCGTTGTCCATCTGCGGGGCCTCCCCGAATGCCCACTCTGTTGTTGCCACTTGGCCGATTCCACCGTCGACGACCCCACGGGAAGGCCTGCGCTCGATGCTGCCATTGAAGATCCTACGTCCCGATGCGAGAACGTTGAAGCCTAGGCACGGAAATGCACGCGCGTTGCACGCAGCGGAGCCTCGCGGTGTAACGGTGACAATCAAGTTCCACATACTTGTCATGCGCACCCCTACTTGATTCTTCGTCCCAACCAGGCTGATGACCAGCATCGACTGTAGCAACAAGGGGGAAACAACTCCATTAGACGATGGTGTCGCACAATACCTTGGTATCAAGCCGATGGGCGAGACACTGAGGCGTCTTGTGGATGCGGTTCGCGAAGCTTTAGTGGTAATCCCGAATCCGGGATGCCGCTGGAGTGAGCACCGGGAACCAGCGCCGAAATTTGTGATGATGATCCGCTGCACCCGAATTCGAGTGCGATCAAACTGTAAGTGGTTTCGGCTTCCATCGATCAATACCTTTGTCCAATAGACGCGCTTCGATTCTTTTGGCGTAATGACAAGAGCGCAGCGCGTCCGAACGAATCGTATCCAAACGCTGCAGAGTGCGCCAGGAGAGTTTCCCGGCTGGCGCGGAGGGGGTGCCATTATGAGGGCCGCAACTATTCGGATTGGAGATCCTATCGCTCCGCAGAGGCAACAACATTTCGGTCAAGCGGATTCAGGAACCATCGCGCGTGAACAAAACAGGGGAAGATCAATCATCAAGAATAGTGGACACAGAGAATGGGCGCAAAGAATCGATGAGGCCTGGCAAGGCCATGTCGAGACCTTGCATCAGTGCGTGCGTGAGCTTCTAGTTATGAATCAGCAGCAGGGATGGCGATGATGGCGGCAAGTAGGCCAGAACAAAGACGCTGAGATCTCGGCGGGAAGCATTCAAGGTGTGGGTGCAGCGCTCCCGGTGCACGACGATCCGACAATGAATCAGCCAAACGTGAAGTCAAACACTTCGACGCCCGGTTCGAGAAACTCAATCTCAAATTGGCGATCTGTGATGGGCGGCGCTTGCCGGATCAGTTGGTAGAGCCGCGCTTCCCTTACTATACTGTTACCCTGACCATCAACATCGATCCCGCCCGCGGTACCTGGAGGCCGTCCGTCGAAGTTAACGCGGAAACGCACGGCGGTTGCCGGCCCTGAAGGAGCCATGATGAGATGAAGATCACGGGCGTGAAAGCGGTACGCGATCCGCCCGTTAGGCGCATTCAGCAACGCAAACTGCTTCTTTGCCGACCAATCGCCGGAGAGCGCCCAATGGTTCAGCTTGAATTCCGAGGGGTAAGCATAAACACGCCGCTTGTCGCGGGCCACTCCACCCGTTGACGCAAAATCCCCGGCGCGATCGTAGCCGACATAGGATTCAGGCGATCGCAGGTCAGGCCAGTCCGGAGCAGCCTCAATACCGACGCCTCGGATCTCAGCCAGCTCATGGTCGATGCCCTGGGCTCCGGCTTCGATCAGCAACTGCTGAATAACCGTTTCCGACGTCTCGTATTCGCCTTCACCGAATTGATGATGCCGAATGTGTCCGTGCGCGTCGACGAAGTATAGAGCTGGCCAATACTCGTTGTTAAAGGCCCGCCAGATTGTAAGGTCGTTGTCGATGGCGATCGGATAGTCGATCATCCTATCCTTTACGGCCCAGCGGACATTGTCGACGTTCTTTTCAAATTCAAACTCTGGTGATTGCACGCCCACGACAACGAGTCCATATTTTTTGTATTTCGCGGCCCACTCGCGCAAATAAGGAAGTACCCGAATGGAGTTGATACAGGAAAAGGTCCAGAAATTGATGAGGACAACACTCCCGCGCAGACCGCGAGTTGTTAAGGGATGTGAATTGAGCCAGGCACTCGCGCCATCCAGAGACGCAAGATCGCCTTCAATACTCAATCGGGGAACGCGAGCCGGCTGTGCGATTGCACAGCCGACGATGCCGAGTTGAGCGGCACCGATCGTCATCGCTGCAGTGAGCAGAAAGCGGCGGCGCTCTGTGTTGATTTCGGAAGGCATTTGCCTCGCTCTTCCCCAGTCTGCATTCACGACATGCCTGGCAAGCCGCATCGCTGCACAATTCTCAAATAGATGGCGCCGCGCAGTTGCTTGATCCCGTGAGCATGCATGATTTATCGAATCTGATACGGATGGAAGATGTAGTCTTTCGCCTTCACAACTGTATGGCATGCGTTTCCGCAGTCTGCAGGACTTTTGGCATCGGGCGTGAACTTCTTTGATGCCGGGTCGTAATCGAACACCGCATATCCCCACCCGCCGGTTGTCGGAAATCTCTTGCTGTTCTTTTCCATGACAAAGGCCTGGGTGAAGACGTCTGGCACGTCCACGGCGAATTGCGCCTCCGTGCTCTTCTTCTGTTTCCACTGGAGCTTCACGATCATGGAGCCCTCAGGGAATGGATGGCCGTTGTCGGGAACGCCAGCCTTGTACGCCGTGATCATCTTCGGATTGGCGACGATCACCTTGAGTATTTCGTCTTGCCGGGCCGAAGAAACTGAGGGCCAGTCCTCGTATCCCTTGAAATCGGAAAACGCGATTCCACCTGGCGATATCAGCGAGTACTTCTCTTGCGGATTTGCAGTCGAGACGATAAGCAGCACAGCGAGCGATGTTACGACGATCGGGAACATCGTAAGGCCCGAGAGCCGTTTTGCCGCGGTGCCTATCTCAAACTTCTGTTGCCCCCGTTCCTGCTTCACAGACTTCGCCACAGATTCAGACATCGCGTGTTCTCCTTCAGAAAACTCTTTCGAGCCCATCAGCGTGCATCTCGAGTTCTTGCGATTGGACCAGAAGTGGGGAATGGAGGCAATTGGACCAAGGTATCGGTGATCCCTTCGTATGGCGATACCTTTGTCCAATTGCGCGGCCCAAGTTGCTCTGACCTAATCGCAATAGTCAGTTCAACCGGGGGCAGAAATGAAACTCTCGCGGACGTGCCGAAATGCAATGGTCGGAGCGATGATCCTGTCGTGCGGACTCAATTGAAATGGCTCGACAAAAGAACGATGAGGCAATCCGCAAAAGGAGCAATGAACGTGAAGCAAATAGGATCTATTTTAGTCACACTCCTAACCTTGGTCGGCTTTGTGGTCTCCGGCTCTTCTGAATCCGCACGTGGTGATCAAGGGGCCACCCCGATCTTCGGAATCAAGATCTTTCCAGGGTACCGCGACTGGAGACTGATCTCTGTGGCTCACGAAGAAGGCAGCCTCAACGACATTCGAGCCATCCTCGGCAACGACGTAGCGATCAAGGCGTATCGGGAAAACACACTTCCGTTTCCTGACGGCACAGTCATCGCACGCATCGCGTGGAAAGACGTGCCGTCGGAGGAAAACAACAAGGTCTTTGGCCGGGCCCAATCTTTTGTGGCCGGGCCCGCACCGGAGTGGTACCTGCAGTTTATGGTCAAGGACTCAAAGAAGTTCGCTGCAACGGCCGGCTGGGGCTTCGCTCAATTTGATAAAGACGGCAAACCTGCCGACGAGGCAAAGCTCAAGACCTGCTTCCCTTGCCACCAGCCATTCCAAGCTGGCGACTTTGTCTTTACTCGTTACGCACCATAACTAAACCGTCGACAAGTAATCGATAGTTTTCGGTCAAGTCCCGGCGTAAATCGCCTCTCTGTTGGTTGGGCACCACTTCCCTTCCCGATCAGCCGAGGATCTGGAGAAGGATCTTGCTTTTTTTATGAGGTGCTCCGGTGAGCATCTCATGTGCCCTCCGCGCTTCTTCGAGCGGCAGCACCGATCCGACTTGCGACGATATCTTGCGCCGCTCAAAGAGATCAGTAATCGTACTCAATCTCTCGCTCGTAGCCGCAGCGTAAAAGAATATCGACTGCATGCCTGCTCTTTGTGGTGGCTCCATGGAAACCACGGATACGAGCCGTCCTCCGGGCTTCACAGCACTGGAACAGCGTTGGGCAGTCGCGCCGCCAACGGTGTCAAGTACCGCGTCGGCCCGGGGCAGGCTGGTTTCGAAATCGACAGCACTAGAATCAAGAATCGTTTCGGCGCCAAATGAACGGAGTAACTCATGGTCAGAGGGTCGGGCAACCGCTACCACACGCATCCCGGCATCGAGGGCCATCTGCACGACATAGGCGCCTACGTTTCCACCTGCGCCAGTGATTATGATCGTATCTCCACTTTTCGCCTTTGCATACTCGAAGAGCATCTGCCAGGCGGTTACGGCGACAACCGGCGCCGACGCTGCTTCGAGGTGGTTTAGGCGCTGAGGCTTTGGCGCGATCATCCCCGCGAGTGCAACTGCGAATTCCGCCTGTGCGCCGCAGAATCGCGGGTTGGTCACGCCGTAGACCTCATCGCCAACAGCAAATTGGTCTACATCAGAGCCGATCGCCTCAACAGAACCAGAGAGGTCGGAACCAAGAGTCAATGGAGGTTGTGGGCTAACCTTGCTTTTGCCTTCGCGAATGATTGCATCCCACGGAGCCACACCCGCAGCAGCAACTCGCACAAGCACCTCGCCTTTGCCAGGAGATGGCTTCGGAATCTCTTCGACAACGACGACCTCAGGTGGTCCGAAACGGTGGATGCGCACTGCCTTCATATGAATCACACCTCCTCTACAGGAATTCGCCGGTCTTGATGTCGTGCGACGGTAGTTTTCACTGCGACAGGCAGCATATTGTCGATCGGTGATGATCGCAGCGCTCTCTTGTCGAGACGATGCTTTCATCCAGCATACCGATTCTGCAATTGAACGTTGGTATTGGCCAGTGCTCGGTGTTGGACGCGCGTCAAATGGAGCACGCGCCGTTCTCTTCGCTTATATGTCAAATTCATTCCCCTCTTGGCCGATACCTTCGTCCTATAGACTCGCAGTTTTGTTTCTGGTTTGATGAAGGTGCCGCTCGGGAAATAGCCTGAGTGCCCCCGACCTTAGGCGGACACCATATCGAAATTGGAGTTATCAATGATTGCCGTAGAAGTCGAGCAAAAGACCTATGAGATGCCTCCTCGCGAGGGGATGAGCATTGCGCATTTTCTCACAGTCGGCGACATCGAGCGATCTGCTCACTTTTACGAAAAGGTCTTCGGCGCTCGCATTCTGAGCATGGGTGATGGCAACGCGCCCGCGTACCTTCAGCTTGCAAATATCTGGATGATTCTGAACGTTGGAGGCGGGCCTACCGCGGATAAGCCTACGGTGACACTCAGCGTCCCTGACCCGAATCACATCAGCAGCTTTATGAATTTCCGGGTTGCGGATATTCAAGCCTGCTACAAATTGTGGAAGAGTCGAGGTGCCGAGTTCATCACGGAGCCCATTCCCAAATACGGCGAGATTCGATGCTATATGCGCGATCCTGACGGCTACATTATCGAAGTCGGACAGAGCACTGATCTCACCTACGGTTAGCTCGCTCTTGGCCGAGATGGGATGCGGAGTCTGCGCGCGATCGTCGCGCCTTTGCGAATTCATGCATCGAAAAGTCACCCGCTCTGACATCTAAGAGGAGCACCCAATGGATGGCACAAATGGACTGAATGAGACGACGCTAGGCGTGAACGTTTTCACGGCGCCGGGAAAGACCATGGTGGGCGAGCGGCCGAAGCCCTTCGGAGAAGCTCTCGGCTTTGACCCAATCACGTCGACCTTAATCTTCGGCGACTACGACGCGGTGCTGGTGGACGCAATGATGACTGTCGCTGAGGCCGAGGCTCTCGCGGCCTGGGTTGCGCTGCACAATCGCAATCTTGAGACCATCTATATAACGCACGCCCACTTCGACCACTTCTACGGTCTGGGCATTCTACTCGACCGTTTCCCAGGCGCCCGGGCGATAGCAACGCCCAGCGTACTCAACGCCATGCAAAGCTCTTTCACTCCTACAATTGAACGGTTAGCCCGTCACCAGTTTCCTGGGCAGGTGCCTAATAAGTTGGTCTCACCGGAGCCTTATGAGCACGACACTTTCACTCTCGAAGGTCACCAATTACGCATCATCGAGCAGGGCCGCACTGATAGTCCCGATTCAACCTCTCTCTATGTTCCATCGATCGGTCTGATCGTCGCGGGTGACGTTGTGTATAACCAATGCCACATGTACGTCGGTGACACTACTCCCGAGAGCCGAAATAACTGGATCGCCGACCTGGACCAACTAGCAGCGCTGAACCCGACGATTGTTGTCGCTGGCCACAAGAAGCCTGGTGCGCCCGACTCTCCCTCAGCGATCCAGGAGACCAAGCGTTACCTTGAAGACTTCGAGCGGCTGCAGAACACCTCGACCTCCGACCAGGTGCTGTTCAATCAGATGACGGAGCTTTACCCGCATTGGATAGCCAATCAGTCGTGGTTGATGTTCGGATTCCTACAGCCATAACCTGCATTCAACCGCTGTGTCATCACTGCACACTCTGGAGGAGAACACAATGACAACAAATGGAAAGGTCTTAGTGCTAGTTTCGAGCGGCTACGGCTTGCCATTGAAAGATGGCAAAATCTATGCTGGCGCCGGTTACTATCTCAACGAGTTGACGGTTCCGACTCGTGCCCTGATGAAGGAAGGTTACGAAATCACCTTCGCCAACCCCAAAGGCAACACGCCTCAACTGGATGTCCATTCCGCAGTCCCGGATTTCTTTGGCGGAGACGAGGCCAGGCTCCAGGACTATTTGAAATTCCGTGACAGCCTGACTGGGCTCAGGAATCCAACTCGCATCTCGGAAGTCATTGCATCGGGTCTCGATCAATATGACGCTGTTTTCGTCCCTGGCGGCCACGGCCCGATGATCGATCTTCTCGACGATCCCGATGCAGGCACTGTGATAAGACACTTTCATCAAACATCCAAGCCTACGGCGGTGCTTTGCCATGGCCCGATTTCACTTCTCTCGGCTCTTCCGAATTCGACGGAGGTAGTGGCAGCGCTGGCAGTGGGCGATTCCGCTGGAGCTCATGCAAAGGCTCGAGGATGGATCTATGCCGGATATAGAATGACGATCTTTTCGACGGCGGAAGAGCAGCAGCGTGAGCCTCTCGAGATCGGTGGTAAGGTTCTTTTCTACCCGGACTTCGCGTTGCGCACCGCGGGCGGTGACGTAAGTGCGCTCGCTCCATGGCAGAGCTACGCCCTTCAGGATCGTGAGTTGATCTCAGGTCAGAACCCGTTCTCGGACGAAGCGGTTCTGAAACTTCTTCTACCGGCACTCGATAGAAAGAAGAAGTTGGTTTCAGTGGCATAAGGCCGGAGAGAGCAAGGACCTGACTTACTGTTGACGCTCGTGGTGGATGGCTGCTCGCTCCGCGGAGACGTCAAGGAAGGCTGCGAATGGGGCTCGTACGAACTCTCGTCGATTGTGACAGGGAGGGAGCTGACCCGGCACTCCCGCGGGAGCTGAGAGAGCTGTATGACGGGGATCTGAACTTCGGCGCATCACTTGCTGCGCGTCCGCTCGTCATTGCCAATTTTGTCTCAACTCTCGACGGGGTTGCCAGTTACAAGATTGAGGGCAAGTCGGGTGGCTCAACCATCAGTGGTTCCAATCTTGCAGACAAATTCATTATGGGCCTATTGCGGGCTTCTGCGGATGCTGTGATGGTCGGCGCTGGAACGCTACACGACGTGAGCATGGAGAGCCTTTGGACTCCTGAATCTACCTACCCCGATGCGAAGCATTTCTACACGGAATACCGAGTGAACGCACTGCATAAACCAGAAAACCCTCTACTCGTGATCGTTAGCGGCAGCGGCCAACTCGAGTTGGAGAGAGCGATATTCCGGTCTTCAGCAATGCGCACGGTAGTGATCACAACCCTGACCGGCAGAGATGAGCTCACCCGTCGAGGCGCTGCCACTCTGAACTCCCTTGACGTCCGCGCTTTGGATTCGAGTGGCGGGAGCATTGCTCCAGAGGCGATCCTGCAATTGCTGAAGTCGCACTTTGGTGTGAATACACTTTTGCACGAGGGCGGACCCAAATTGTTTGGGCAGTTCTTGGCTGCAGACGCAGTAGACGAGTTCTTCCTGACGCTGTCGCCGCAAATCGCGGGCCGCAAGGGTGATGTGACTCGGCCGGCTGTGGTGCAAGGGGTGCAGTTTGACCCGGATTTAGCGCCCCGGTTTCAAGTGGTCAGCGTCAAGCAAAAGGCCGGATATCTCTACCTGCGCTATCGGCGGACCTGACTCTGCGTCTTCGACGCAACCCAAGAGAACTTCAAGGCAGTAACAAAATCTTTCCGATACCGCCCTTTTCCGCCGCCGTTTGAGCTGCAGCCGCCTTTCTGAGCGGCAGTTTCAAGCTAATCGGAATTACCAGTTTGCCATCTCTCACCGCCTCGGCCATGAACTGCAGAGTTTGCCCGTCGAAGTGCGAGAATACGAAGACCACTTTCACAGCCGGGTAATTCGAGGCGTTCTCTGGCGCCTTGACAACCGATGCATAGATCCCTCCAGGCTTGATCTTGGCCATTAGTTTCTCGCCGGTTCTTCCGCCCACTGTATCCGCCACTCCATCGAGCAGAGGAAGATTCGCAATCGCATCTACGTCGTCGGTTGCCACCACCCGATCCGCGCCGATGCTTTTAGCCCCCTCAATTTGGCTCTTTCGAACTCCCGCAATCACAATCGCCCCGCGCTCCTTTGCAGTGAATACCGCAGAACGCCCGACATTTCCTTGAGCGCCTACGACCATGACCGTCTCGCCCGCTTTGATTTCCGTAGCTGCAAGGAGCTGGTTCCCCGTCGTCGTCACCAGTGGCAAAGCCGCTGCCTCGATCAAATCGGCCCCTTCAGGAATATCCGCCAATACGTCCGCTTTCACTACGCAAAGTTCGGCATACGTGTTATCCGCCATTGCAAACACCTGGTCACCTGTCATAAAGGCTTCGACTCCCGGTCCAACCTTCACGACGGTCCCCGACATATCGACGCCGATGAGACCAGGAAAGTGCATGGGATAAAACTCCTTCGTTGACCCGGCGCGTCGCTTGTAGTCGATTGGATTCACACTCGCGGCAGCGACCCGCACCAACACTTCGCCCGAACCCGGTACCGGATCGGGATACTCCTCGAACTTCAGCACTTCCGGACCGCCATATTCGTGCACAACAATTGCTTTCATCACTCATCTCCATGAAGAAGGCACACCTTCGCGTTCTTTTTCATCTAGCCAGATGTGGGGTAAGAAATCTATTGGACGATGGTATTGGCCGGCACCATCCAATTGACGTCTTCGATCGCGTTCCTCGTCTATGTTTTGCGGATGCCCACGGCAAGGAATGGCCGTCACCCCGGCGAATGAATTGGCGGATGGTGTTGGCAATACTTTGGTATTGGGCCAATGAAATACAGCAGTCGCTGCTCCGCGCGGGTGCATCAAATGCAGGCGTGCTGGCAATCTAGTTACGGCTGTGCGGATCGAAATCAATGGTGAGTTTCCGGCAAGGGTGCGTGACGCGATTTATCACTCCTTGTTAAGTTGAATCAGCCGCCAAGGACGGCTGGTATTGCGGCATAAGATCTCATCACCTA
>Ga0302140_10000360_pt1 | contig 56288 bp, 58 predicted proteins | sample I_Bog_E1_1_FD_202095 | JGI IMG/M metagenome (GOLD analysis project Ga0302140, IMG submission 202095) | Peat permafrost microbial communities from Stordalen Mire near Abisko, Sweden - I_Bog_E1_1 | ecosystem: Environmental > Terrestrial > Soil > Wetlands > Peat | place: Sweden: Abisko, Stordalen...
GAGAGACGGATTAGGCGTTACGCTCTTAATAATGGCTTCAGCTTCTGCGATGACGTACTGCCTGGAGATTTTCCTTTGGCGCAGTGCGATTTTTCCACGTCAAATTGGGCCACAAAGATTCGAGGCGTTGTGACCGGCAAACGGGAAGATCACAATTTTCTTTTCTTCGATTGGATAGTCGAATGCGGGAGAAACGGCCGTAGCTATGCTCAGACGGTGATCGCAATACCGGGTAATCATCGGAACTCGTGGGTAACGCGTCTGGACTGTTCGCTGACGACCGAACAGGCTGACAACTGGACGGTCTGCTACCGCCGCGACTTTATTCTCCCTGCGGATGAAATCGACTCTCTTATTTCGAGCCTGTACGTCCCGCGAGTATTCTGAACCAGTACGGCACCACGAATCTGATCGAACTGGCGGGTGGCATTTCGGCGTGGGAAGCGGCGCGCTACCCCGTGGTCGGTGAGGACACCCCTAAGGCCGTTTCAGCGCATGGAGCCAGTCGGGAAAAAGCGCGGGATCGCCGAGCCAGATCAGCATCCATTCGGCCATGGCGGCTTTCCGGGCGCGGGTTTCGGCATCGAGGGCGTCGCGCGCGGCGAGAAATTTCGCGCGATCTTTCGCCGCAATGACCTGTTGCCTCGTTAGCTGCCGCAGTTCCGGACGCGCTTCATAGATCGCGCTGAACTCGCGGAGAGATTTCTCCAGCTCTTCGAAGGTGTGCTGCTGCACGCCAGACCAAGGAGGATCTACGGGTAACCCTGCCTGTTGGATCACGGCGGCGGCTACATCCGGCAGCGCGCGGCGCAGTTCGTGCCATTCGGACTCGCCAATTCTGGTCCATCCGCGTGCCGCCGCGAAATCCAGCACCCGCTGCTTCTTAGTGATTTTTCGTGGCACGGCTTGCGGCATGGTGATACTGTGCGACCGCCGCGTCGTGCTTCTGAAGCGAGTCGGAAAAAGTGTGACCGCCCGAACCATCGGCCTTCGCAACAAAATAAAGATAGGGCGTATCGTCGGGCTTAAGAGCAGCCTGGATGGCGCTGAGGCCGGGGTTCGCTATCGGCCCCGGCGGCAAACCGGCGTGCTGATAGGTGTTATACGGATTCGTGCTTTCGAGATCCGACTGATGGATAACGCCGCGATAGCGACCCTCCAGCAGCGCCGCGTAAACAGTGGTGGGATCGCACTGCAGCCTCATACCGATGCGCAGACGATTGGCGAAAACGGAAGCCACACGCGGCCGTTCTTCGGGTAAACGCGCCTCGCGCTCCACAAGCGAGGCCAGCGTTACGGTGTCATGCACGGAACTTCCGGCCATCGCCAGCGCTTGCCACTGCGTCCGGAATTCATTGGTCATCATGCGGCAGATTTCGCGCGCCGTTGTCTTACGGTAGACGCGATATTTGTTCGGGAAGAGATAGCCTTCAAGCGTTTGCGCATGCGGATCCAGATCGTGAATGAGTGCGGGGTCGCGCGCCGCGGCGAGAAAATCTTCCGCCGATATAGTGCCCAGTTTCGCCACCGCATCGGCCACGTCGAACATGTTGTAGCCCTCGGGCACCAGCAGTTCCATATAGAAGATGTCGCCGCGCGCGATTCGGCCGAAAACATCCAGCGGCGAAGCAGCTTTTGCGAACTGGTATTCGCCGGCCTGCAAGCGTGCGTCGCGCCGCACCACGCGCGCGGCCATAAAAAGCCAGGAATGCCGAATGACGCCCTTTTCGGCCAGCATGGAAGCCATCTGGCTGGTGGAGGTACCGCGCGGGAATTCGATCGTCACGGGCTCGCTGAAGCCCTGAAACGACTCGGTCAGCTGATTCAGCAGATAAACATAAGCGCCGCCCACAACCAGGACAAACACCACAAAAGCCGCGAATTTCTTCATGCCGCCGGAGTCCCCAATCCCAGCGAATCCAGATAGCTCTGCAGCAGGATCACGGCGGAAAGTTTGTCGATGGTCGCCTTACGCTTGCCGTTGGCGACGCCGGAGCCGCGCAGCGTTCGCTCGGCTTCTTTGCTGGTCCATCGCTCGTCCCGAAACTCGATGGGCAAGCCTGTCTTGCGCTCCAGTTCGCTCGCGAATTCGCGCGTGTAATCGCCCTGGCGGCTGGCATCTCCACTCATGTGCAAAGGGTCTCCCATCAGGATTTTCGTCACGCCGCGCAGGGTCGCCAGCTTGCGCAAGTCCTCGATATCGTCGCGCCGCCCGCGGCGTTCGAGTGTATCCAGACCCTGAGCGGTAATCCCCAGTTCATCGCTGATCGCAAGGCCGATCCTCTTCTTTCCCAGATCGAGCGCCAGTATTCGTCCCACTCTTCGATTGTATTGACCCACTACACTGGGTTCAAGGTCATGGCGACAGGATTACGAAATTCGAAAGGGGACATGCTGGAAGCGGCGCGCGAAAGCAACTACGCGCTCATGATTATTGCCACCGGCGTCATCATCGCGATTCTGTACTGGGCCCGCGCGGTTTTCGTCACGTCGCTGGTGGCGCTCATTGTCGCCTTCCTGCTGGAACCTTTCGTGGAAATGCTGACGCGCGTGCGGTTTCCGCGGCCGCTGGCCACGTTCCTGGTTTGTTTGGTGGCCGTACTGGCGCTTTATCTGGCAGGTCTGATGCTATGGAATCAGCTCTCCGATATGGCGCGCGTGGCGCCCAACTTTGCGAGCAATCTGACGGCGAAGATTACCGCCGCAACCGGCAGGCTGGAGGATTTCGGCGATTACACCACGCGGATTCTCGGCGCAGGGGGCCCGGTCGGCGCTCCCGCCGCAACCGGCCCGAAGGCCGCGTCTAAAGCGGCGCCGAAGAACGGCAAGAAGACCGTGACGGTGGAAACCATCCCCGCAATGCCCGGTTCGATACAGGAAGTGCGCATCCACGACGACCATAATGCGGTCTCCACTTATATCGTCGCAAGCCTCGGAACGCTCTACCAGTTCGTGCTGATGGCATCGTTCGTGCCTTTTCTGGTCTACTTCATGCTCAGTTGGCGGGACCACATATACAAGAACTTCCTGCGCTTCTTCGAGGGCGCAGACCGGCTCGTGGTAGCGCGCAGTGTCACCGGCGTATCCGCCATGGCTCGCGCTTTCGTGGTGGGCAATTTCCTGATCGGCATCATTCTGGCGATGCTCAGTTCGGCGCTGTTTGCCGTGATCCATGTGCCTTCGCCGGTGCTGCTCGGAGTGCTCAGCGGCTTTCTGAGCCTAACGCCCTATATCGGATTCCCTCTCGGAATGCTGCCGCCGCTTTTCGGCGCCCTGGCCACGGACGCCGACAGCACTGTGATTCTCCTGTCTTTCGTGGTGGTGCTGACGCTGCATCTTTCGGCAATGAATGTGTTCTATCCCAAGCTGGTGGGCGCGCGCGTACATCTGAATCCGCTGGTGGTGACGCTCTCGCTAATGTTCTGGGGTTTCCTGTGGGACGCGGCGGGGTTGCTGCTGGCGATTCCGATCACTGCCGGGATCAAGGCGATCTGCGACAACGTGGCGGCGCTGAAACCTTACGGACGTTTCCTCGGCGATTAGTACAAAGTTGTGCATACGTTATGCGCATGCAAGACGCAACACTTCACTTGAGCGGCAATCTGCGCACCCGAACGGTCGATTTATCCACGGAGACGGCTGCGCCCGACTCAATTGCCTCGCCGCAAAAAGCATAGACCTGTTTGATCAGGTCAGCCCGACCTGCGGAGTCCAGGCTCTCGGCCCGGATCAGTATCACTGATGGTCCATCGGCCCTTGTCGGAGCCAGATGCGAATGAAAGTCGTGATCGAAAGTGACGCAAACCCGATTATTCCGCCGGGCGAGATCGACGATTTCGACATCATCGGCGCGCGACTGGCCGATTTCCATTACGTGTATGACATCCCATCCCGCCGCGCGAAGCAAAGTCGCTGTATTGGGGGCGAGGCCCTGATCCAGCAGGAGTCCCTTCATGACAACTCCCGTTCATGCCACTTCGTGAAGGTAGTGAACGTCGTCATCCACGGAAGCCGCTCCGTATCTGAGCGCCTGTCGAAGATCTTCCTCCTCAAGGAAAGGATATTCCCTGAACAGGTCGTCGCGCTCCCTGTACGTCGCGAGGATTTCCAGCACGCGGCGGACGGTGATTCTCATGCCCCGGATGCACGGCTTTCCTCCGCACTTACCTGGCTCTACCGTTATGCGGTCGAATACCGGATTCGCGTCCATAACGAGTAGTTTAGCGCTGTTGAGGCGCCGAATCGGCACGCGCTCGATCAACATTACCTGGCGCAGCGCGCAAGACAGCCGCAGCAAGCGTCCTGACCTTGGCCGCGGAGTCTGAACCCTCCCCGAGCCGGAATTGCGGGACAACGTCGGCGAAATTTGCCGCCGTGATCTCCCAGAACCGGACTTCGCAGGCAGCTCGCGGCTCAACTCCGCAACAAGAGGGAGGTTTGCCGAGTCCGCCTTTCTTGCCAATTGGCACTGCGGCCGTTGTCGGAAGCCGTCTGGCACAAGCAAACTTCCCGTTGATCTCGTCGCCCGACAGTCCGACATCTTCTACCGCGCACTCGGCTATAATCGAAATTCACAGACGGAGAGTCAATTGGCAACGAAACAACACGAGTTCGTTCAAATCAAACAGCACCGCCGAGAATTCTACTTGGTCAAGATGACGGCTGAGACATTGGTTTCAATCTCATACACGTCAGTTCGCGGCCAGTCCGCAGAAGAGGGCGCGGTCCAACGGCTTCTGAATCCTAGGAGAATCGCAGGACTTACGAGGTTCGCCCTCGAAGGGGGGGACTACCCGAGTTGCGTAGTTCTGAACTGGGTCAATAAGGGCCGCCCTCTCTTGATTGTCGATGGAAAGATTGATATTTCAGACGAGGCTCAGTCGGCGCAGATCATTGATGGGCAGCATCGCATCGCCGGTCTTAAGGAGGCAATTAAATCCAAATCCGAAATCAAAGAACTCGAAATACCCGTCGCCATATACGACGGCTTGGATACCCGGGCCTGTGCCGATATTTTCATCTCAATGAATACGGAACAGAAACCGGTGTCGAAGAGCTTAGTCTTCGACCTATATGGCGTTTCTAGCGAGTACCTGGTCGATTCAGCCGCTGTCAGAGCGAAGGATATCGCCACAGTCCTCAACGAGGACACACTCTCCCCTTATTATCAACTGATTAAGTTCCCAGGTTCACCCCGGATGCGCGGAGGTATCGCACTGTCCACTGCCGTCACGGCATTGAAACCTCTTGTAGAAGTAAAGGGAGCGCTCGAACAAGTCGGGATCAAAGAACTTGAGCGTCAGACCACCGTACTCTACAATCTGTTTGACGCCATTCGTACAAAATACGACAGCGCCTGGTCTTCAGCTGACAATCCTTTTATATACGCTTCAGGGTTCATGGGCGCCTTAGATTTTTTCCGTAATAAGCTCATCGATTACTGCAATCTGCGAAAGTCGTTTACGCGAGAAACAATTTCCAACGTGATCGCGCTCGACTCAAGCAATCTCATTCTCCAGTCAGAGGTCCGGGGACAGTCAGGCTCCAGCGCTGCCGCCATAATATTCGAACGTTTGGTTGAGTGCTTTCACCCGGACACTGATGCGGGTAGCATCGAGATTTGACGGGCAGCTGTGCACATCGCGCCTCGATTTATTCTGGGACTCCTCCCTCCGCATCCAAGAAAGCCCGACGCCCTCGGCCTTCGCATGAGTGTGAATGACGCGGAGCGGCTGCGACAAGCTTTGCTCACCGACGCCGGAAATTACTACTACTCAGCATTAGTTAGCTTCTTCGATGCCTTTCTCGGCCTAGATCGGCGCCTTTATACGTGGTCCACCGTAAAATTCTACTACTCAGTTTTCTACTCGCTGCGCTGCCTTTTGGCGTTGAAGGGACACTGCATTTACTACTGCAACGACAAACCGTTCACCTGTTCGTGCGGCGTCGATGGGGCTCCGAGCGTGGCCTGTAAAGGGACGACCCACAAGGTTGTCTTGAACCTGTTCGGCGACGTCTTCGCTGGAGACCGGCTACTGTCACAGCCGATTGCCGGAGAGCCTGCGCTCGAATGGCTGACTGACAGACGCGAGGAGGCAAACTATAAGCAGGGGCGCTTTCTAGATCCGGATGCGCCAGCTCACTTTATCCAAGTGACCCATCTCGGACTCAGGCGTGCCATAAATGCGTACCTCACCGAGCCGTCCGCACTCTATGTTTTCGACGCAGATCACGCGATGATCGCATTTCCCTTGGCAGTTCTACTGCGGGCCAGGGCGGAGCTAAAGTCGCAGAACCTCCAAGTCGACACGAAGGGCAGCCGGTTTCTTTCCGCACTGGGACGGGACAAAGGTGGCAGAATCGCCGGGCTCGATCAGTTATTTTGATTTGGGGAAAACTCCCCGAGAAGCGGACAGGTTGATTCTGGATCACGGGGTTCTGGAAACGCGAAGTCGGGCCATCATGTCGCGCTGGTAATGCCTGCATCCTCGGTCCCCACAAAAAACGTTCTGGAAGACTTCACCCGGAAATCCGCAAGTGCGCTTCCGTTCGGCTAAGAAATACGTGTGCGAACTTCTGAAACCGTGTACTTCGTTATTCTCAGTTCACCTCCACCGATTGCATAGTATGCCGCGAAACATACCAGCACGGATTCGACCCGAAATGCGGAAACAGAGCATTCACACAGCGCTCATCCACCGCAGGCAGCGGGTTCAGGCTGAACTTATTGAACTTCTCGTCGACGCGATAGAACCTATTGATCGTATACACGGAATAGCGCGGACGCGCAGGCACTCCAATGACCACGGAAAGAGCGTCCAGCCCGTAAAAAATGGCAGGCACCACCACAATCGCCAGAATCAGAATCCACTTCTCCCTGCTCATTTCCCCGAGCCCCCCAGTACCAGTTGCAAAAACGCTTCCGCCGCATAACTGACCGCACGGCGCGATGGCTGCACCAGATAAATCTTGCGCTCCACGTCGATTTCCGGCACGCGCACCGACACCAGCGTTTTCTCGGCGATTTCCTGTTCCACGCACATGCGCGGCAGAAACGCCACGCCCAGATCGCGCTCCACCATCCAGCGAATGGTCTCCACCGTCGGCATTTCCACATCCATATTCAGCTTCACGCCGCGCTCGTGAAAGCTGCGCAGCACGATTTCGCGATAAGGCGAAAGCACGTTGTGCGCGATAAAAATTTCATTGCCGAGTTCGCTGATAGGCACATCCGTGCGTCCGGCCAGACGGTGTTTCGGCGACACCACGAAGACCAGCGCGTCGGTGTAAATGACAGTGGCTTCCAGGCGCTCATCGCGCGGCTGATAGCTGATCACGCCCAGTTCCAGGTTGCCATCGGCAATCTCGCCAGGGATCCGGCTGGAGAAGCCACGCCGCACCTGCACTTTAATGCGAGGGTAGAGGCGCCGGTATTTTTCGATGTATTTCAGCAGGTAAAGTCCGGTGGATTCGTTGGCGCCGATCGCCAGTGTTCCCGCGGAATGATCGCGAAGTTCGAGGATGGCATTGCTAAGTTCCGATTCCAGATTCTGAAAACGCCGCGCGAATTCGAGCACCGTGCGTCCGGCGTCGGTAAGCACAACGTCGCGCGCGGAGCGGTCGAAAAGCTTCTCTCCCAGTTCGCTTTCCAGACGCTGCAGGGCGAGCGAAACGGCGGGCTGTGTGCGCCCCAGTTTCTCCGCGGCGCGCGAGAAACTGCGCTCGTTCGCGACAGTCACAAAAACCCGGAGAGGCGTCAGTTCCATCTTTATCAGAGTAGCGTTCGTACCGGATTGGCGCCGCCGATTGCGGAAACCCGATCAACCCAAGCCTCGTCTAAAATTGTTGGCAGCACGACCGCTGGAATGGCTCGCAAACCGCGAGACCGGCTAAAATATGAGATTCCGGCACGATTACAAAACAATGCGATCACAGACCTTAGCGAACAGAACTCTGGCAATGCTGCTGTTTACGGCCGTTGCCGTGGCTTCAGCCGGAACCAGCGATATCGTGGAGGGCAACCCGTTCGCCACCGTCAAAGTCACCATTTATGGCGATCTGCAGTGCGAGTATTGCCAGAATCTGCGCACCATGCTGGATGAAAAACTGCTGCCGAAGTACGGCGGGCAGGTGGCGTTCATCCATCGCGACCTGCCGCTGGGGCGCCATGACTGGGCGCGCCCCGCCGCCATGGTGTCGCGCTGGGTGTACGAACAGAGCCCGCGGCTCGGCATCGATTTCCAGCGCGAACTGATGGCGGAGCAGGAGCACATGACGATGGCGAGGCTGAAATCCTGGATCGTGCAGTTCGCCATTCGCAACAATGTGAGCGAATCCGGCATCACGGCGGCGCTCACCGATCCGCGGCTCTCCACCCTGGTGGATCAGGACATTCAGCTTGCCACCGCGCGCGGCATCACGAAAATCCCCGCCGTTTATGTAGCGGGCAAGTCGTTTGTCGAGACGATCGTTTATGACGATCTGGCGCACGTGCTCGATCAGGTCGTCGGGCACTGATTTTCCGGTAGTGATTTCGTGTCGTTATGTTTGAGCGCTACAGCGAAAATGCCCGCCGCGTCCTCTTCTTCGCGAAGTATGAGGCGGCCAATCTGGAGTCTCCTTACGTAGAGCCGGAGCATCTGCTGCTCGGCTTGCTGAGAGAAGATAAGCTGCTGGCCAGCCGTCTACCGCACTCTTTAGCTTCCATCCGTGAAAAGATCGCAGCCCGCCCCAGGGCACACGAAAAGAACTCTGCCTCTTCCGATGTACCGCTGGGCCGCGAATCTAAGCACGTGCTCATGCACGCGGCCATGGAAGCCGAAACCCGCGCGCAAAGGGTCGACACCGCCCATATACTCCTCGGCCTGCTGCACGAAGAGAAATCCTTCGCGGCGGAACTCCTGCGCGAAAGCCTGGGAGACTCAAGTCCGCGGCTGGATCGCCATGAATACCCGCGGCCAGTCACCTTCACGCTGAAGGCAGTGAATCCGAAACTCGCGAAGGCGAATTCCTCGAAGCCCAGCGCGCACCACGAGGGCCCCCCAGCCGATCCCCGGCTCGGCAGACACCTGATTTTCGAAAATATGACCATTGCGGAATTCGTCAAACTCCTTCCGCAAATTGCCCCCGGATACATTCGCCGCGCAATAGTGTTGGATGCCACGGGGCTGGAGGGCGCGTGGGACTTCACCCTGAATTTCAGCATCGCGATGGCGCGCAAAGAGCCCGGCACGGTCACGCTTTTTGAAGCCATCGAGGATCAACTGGGGCTCCGCCTCGAATGACGCCCGCGCACGGCGTCCGCGCCTAACGTTTTTACCTCTGTTATTCTGGTATTTCCGTTCCATTCTTTTCTCTCCGAGGTAGACCCAAATTGGCATTGGTAGAAGGCTGCAGGCATGAGCTTGAAATCTCGATTCCCGTCGAGGACGTCGAAAAAGAAACCGCGAAAGTCGCGGAGCAATTCCGCGAGCGCGTCCATCTGAAAGGATTCCGCGCCGGCAAGGCGCCCATGTCGCTGATTCGTAAGAACTACGAAAGCGATATCCGCCAGAAGGTGCTGGAAAACCTGGTTCCCAAAGCGGTGGATGACCGCGTGGCCGCGGAGCAGTTGCGTGCCGTGAGCCGCCCGAGCGTCACCGATCTCCATTTCCATGACGGCAAGGACGTGCACTTCAAAGCCGTTTTCGAAGTGTTCCCCGTTTTCGAAATCCCCAACTATAATGGCGTCGAAGTGGTCTACAAAGAGCCCGAAGTCGCCGACGAGGATGTAGCGAAACGTCTCGACGAGATTCGCGAAACGAAGGCCACGTACGCGAACGAAGACCCGCGCCCGCTGGCGGATGGCGATTACGCCGTCGTCTCGCTCGAAAGTCTTTCGGGAACCGAAGAAGGCATCAAGGCCGATGAAGTGCAGGTGCTGATCGGCGGCCCGGAAACGCTGCCAGGCTTCACCGAAAACCTGACCGGCGCGTCTCCTGGCGACGACAAGGAATTCGACGTCACCTATCCCGCCGAATACGGCCGCGAAACCCTGGCCGGTAAGACCGTGCGCTTCCGCGTGGGCGTGAAGGGTCTGCGCCGCAAGGAAGTGCCGGAACTGAACGACGAATTCGCTCAGGATCTGGGCGATTTCCGCACCCTCGACGAAGTGAAGGACGCCGTGCGCAAGTCGATTCTCGCGCAGCGGCAAAGCGAAGCGCAGCGCGAAGCGAAAGACAAGATCATCGAGAAGCTGGTCGAAACCAATGAGTTTCCCGTGCCGGAAGTATTCGTGGACCGGCAGATTGAAAACCGCGTGGAGCAGCGCCTGCGTTCGCTTCAGGCCGAAGGTGTGGATCCGAAGTCTTTCAAGCTCGATTGGGACAAGGTGAAGGTCGCACAGAAGGATGCCGCGCTGAAGGAAGTGAAAGCGTCGATGGTGCTGGGTAAGGTTGCGGAGAAGGAATCGATTGTCGCCACTAACGAGGAAGTGGATCGTGAACTCGATCGCATTTCGCGTCAGGAAAAGCAGCCCGTGGCAGTCCTGCGGCGCAAACTGACGGAGAACGGCGAACTCAGCCGGATTGCCTCTCACATACAGACCGAAAAGACGCTGAACTACCTGTTCGAGCACGCCACCAAGACAGCCGAATAAGCGTGCCCGCTATCGGCATTGATTTTGGAACCACCAACAGCTCCGTTGCGCTCGCGCGCAATTCCGGCGAAGTGGAACTCACGTCGTTTTCGTTGTTCGGCGCGCTCACCGATTCATACCGTTCCCTGCTTTATCTCGAGCAGGCGAAGGAATCCGGCCGCGAAGTCCTGAAATCGTGGACGGGCCCGGCCGGCATCGAGCGCTATCTCGAAGCGGAGAACAAAGGCCGGCTGATCCAGTCGCTCAAGTCGTTCCTGAGCAGCCGTACGCTCAACACCACCGAAGTTTTTGGCCGGCGACGCACGCTCGAAGAGCTGATTGCGCGCATCCTGACCGATCTTCGCCACGCCGCCGAGCAACAGTTCGGCATCTCCGTTCAATCCGCCGTAGTGGGACGACCAGTGCGTTTCGTTGGAGCCGAAACCGGGGATGACGACCAATACGCCGAAGATCGGCTCGCGTCGGCGTTTCGCGCGGCTGGCTTCAAAACCGTCGCCTTCGAAATGGAGCCCGTAGCCGCGGCGCATTATTACGAGTCGACGCTCGATCGCGACGAACTCATCATGATCGGCGATTTCGGCGGCGGCACCAGCGATTTTTCGCTCATCCATGTCGGCCCCACATCCCACCGGCTTCTCGGCAACGCGGGCGTGGGTATCGCCGGTGACGCGTTCGACGCGAAGATCGTGCGTAACCTGGTCTCGCCGGTGCTGGGCGCGGGAACGAGTCTGCGTTCCATGCACAAGATCCTGCCGGTGCCGGTCTGGGTCTACGCGAAGGTGGAAAAGTGGCATCACCTTTCGTTCCTCCGGACGAAGGAAACGATGAATATGCTGCGCACCGTGGAGGCGCAGGCGGTGGAACCGGAAAAAATCGCCGCGCTGCTGCATTTGATTCGCGAAGACCTGGGCTATCAGCTGCATCGTTCCGTGCAGAAGGTCAAGTGCGATCTCTCCGCGCACCCCGATGCGAATTTCCATTTCGAAGATGGCGTGGTCAATCTCGAAACGCAGGTAAAACGCAGCTCTTTTGAAGGCTGGATCGCAGATGAACTGCAGCAGTTCCGCGACTGCGTGGATGGGCTGCTCAAGACCTGCGCGGTGCCGCCCTCGCAAGTGGATAAAGTCTTTCTGACCGGCGGCTCGTCGTTCGTGCCGGCGGTGCGGCGAATTTTCGAAGAGCGCTTCGGCGCGGACCGCATACAGACCGGTAACGAATTTACTTCCGTAGCGAGAGGTCTTGCCCTGAAGGCGCTGCGCTCGTAATGTTAATTTATTAGTACTATGCAGATATCCGCAATCCGGATGACCACACCGATTCTGCTCGGCCTTGCCAGTGTGCCTGTTATGTCGGGTCAGCCGCGGTTCGAAGTCGCTTCAATCAGGCCTGCGGGACCGGGAACATCCCGTATTCACGGAGGCCCCGGAAGTTCTGATCCGGGCCTCGCTACTTTTGAAAATGTCGATCTGTTCAGTCTAACCACGATGGCATACGGCATCAGCCGCTACCAACTCTCGGCTCCTGACTGGCTCAGTACCACGCGCTTCAACATCACCGCGAGAGTTCCTGCCAGCGCAACCACGAACGAATACCGGCTCATGCTCCAGGGACTTCTCACCGAACGCTTCAAACTCGCCCTGCACCATGAGCGGAAAGAAATGCAAATCGCCGAACTCGTGGTGGCAAAGAATGGGCCGAAGCTGAAGGAATCGGCGCCTGACCCATCCGCGCCAGTTCCCGATGGCCTGCAACCGCCGCCGCCCAGAGCCGGCCCGCCGCCCGGCTATCACGGCGCCGTGAATCTGAATCTCCCGAGAGAATCGATGGAACGGTTCGCCGCACTGCTATCGGGACTGTACGATCAGCCAGTCATTGACGGCACCGAATTAACAGGGCTCTATGACGTCACATTGCGCGCGCTGGTCGGCTCCAACCCGCCGACCGTGGATGCACCGAACGCCCCGTTGCCGCTTATCGACGCCGTTCAGGAGCAACTCGGCCTCAAACTCGTCTCGAAGAAATCGTCTGTCGATGTTCTTGTAGTCGACCACATGGAAAAGACGCCAACCGAAAACTGATCCGTTCACATCGGCTTCCTGGCGAAACGAAAGTTCTTGATGCCATCCGAATCCAGCACGAGACCCGTCGCGTTCCCGGCTTAATCTCTTTCAAAATGGATAACCCCGCCAGCCCATCCAGTCCCTGAAAGTAATCGGCGACAATCGGCCGCAGCTTCTGTGGGCTTGCCTTCAACCGCCTCAGCACCAGACCGCCATCCTCCACCGCAATTCGATACACCGGATCGATTTCTTCGCTTAAATAGGAACCAGCATAGTCCGCCAACTGATCGGCGGAGGGACGAAACGGAGCTGTCTGATCATAAACCTCAGGCGGATCTCCGGTGTCCTGAATTGTCATGCGCCAATGAGTTCCGTCCGCCGATTTCTCAAACGTGTACGTCTCGGTGGCATCGATAGCGAGCCGGAACCGGCTTTCCGTCAAAGGCATCAGTTCCAGTCCGGCCACAAACAGTTTTCCGTTTCTCAGTACCGCGCGTTGAACCTGCAAGTCTTCCTGGTCCCAATACAATCCGGCGTATTCCGTGAGCGTGGGAAGCGGCACAGCGACAGCACTCGCTGCCGACGCGGGCCTGGCCTCCGCCGGATCGTGAACTTGTCCCGCCAGATATATGTCCGCGACCTTCCGCGCCAGTTCCACCGGATAGATTCCCCGATCGTTGCAGAGGCATGCCACTGAAAAATGCTGCCCGGGGAAGCGAAGCGACTCCGCCCGATACCCGGCATCGGTCCCCAGGCGATCGACAGTGGAAAGGCCGCGATACTCGCCAAATGCCAGCCCGGATGCATAATCGAAGTCTTTGCCGTTATTCCGCGCACCGCGATGCGAATTTCCATTTCGAAGATGGCGTGGTGAATCTCGAAACGCAGGTGAAACGCAGCGCTATCGAAGCCTGGATCGCGGATGAACTGCAGCAGATCGGCGATTGCGTGGATGGGCTGCTCAAGACCTGCGCGGTGCCGCCCGCGCAAGTGGATAAAGTCTTTCTGACCGGCGGCTCGTCTTTCGTGCCGGCGGTACCGCGAATTTTCGAAGAGCGTTTCGGCGCGGACCGCATTCAGACCGGCAACGAGTTCACTTCCGTGGCGAGAGGTCTTGCCCTGAAGGCGCTCCGGTCCTGATCGAGAGGCAATCGCCTCTGTCTTCGCGGTCATCGTGCTGCATTGTGTCCCGATGCCGCGCGGCCACAACCGAAGCTGGCAGCCGGCACGTCGGCGCGCCTATTTCGGCAGACCGAAAGCCCAGAACGTCCCGTCGTAAGTACCGATGTAAAGCTTCCCATTCGCAATCGACAAACCGTTGAAGTGATTAAACGACGTGATCGTGTCACCGCTCGACCAAAGCTCTTTGCCCGTCTGTCCGTCGAGAGCGTAGATCGTAGCGTGCGTAGATTCCGCCGCGCGCAGCGACGAATCGAAATTCAGCCCGCGTTCCGGCGTTGCCTGTTTCGTGAAGTCGCCGCTGCCAAAGGAATACACAACGCCATTCGCAATCACCGGCGGATAGCCGCGCCACATGTCGCGCGACACCCAGACCGGCACCAGTTCCAGCTTGCCCGCCGTTTCCTGCAGTTTGAACGCGGCCACGCCGCCTTCTTTCGCCACGGGCGTGTTCACGGTCGGAAACTTGAACTGCGAATGCGCCGGTCCCCAGAACGGCGCCAGTACCCAGCGCGTTCCCGACGCGTCTTCCCACGTCGAAAGCGCGCCCCAGCTGCCCTGATCCTGGAAATCGGCGTCTTCATTGCAAAATAGCGGTGTCTTGTAGAGCGGAGTATGGTGATCCGCCCCGCCCGGACTCTTCGGATCCAGCAGAAACACCCTGCATTCTTTACCCGATGCCACCATCAGCTCGCGGCCCTTGTAATTGAATATCGTCGCCGTATTATTCGGATCGAGATCGCGCTTCCACAGCCAGTACCAGTTCGACGGCGTGAAATAATCCTTCACCTTCACATGATCCCCTTCAATCGTGAACCCCACCATGCTGTTCGCGATTATCAGATTCTTCGGATCGCTTTCATCCACGTTTCCGTCGCCGGTTGTGGACCACACCGTGCCGGTCGAATCCACCGCGCCGCCGCGCAATCCCCACAGCCCGCCGCTGCGGCCCATGCCCTCTGTCAGATAAACATGGTGCGTAGGATCGTCGAGTTTCGTCGCCCCCATGCCCATGCCAATAGGCGCCCACATCGTATTGCCAACCAGTTCCAGCGCGAACTTACTCTGGCCGAATTTAAACGGAGGCGTCAGATCTTCGCCATTCGCGGTATCGAGCGTGTGCAGCATCCCGCCGCCATCCGTCATATAGATCGGCCGATGGCCATTCGCGTCGGGCGGTCCGATGACCGGCGTATCCGTGCTGCCGCCAGGTCCGAGAAAGCCGAGATGAGCCGGATCCGCGTTCGCGTTATTGCCACCACCACCGCCGCCGCGCCCCGGAGGCGCTTCATACGTGAAATGCTTTTGCCACACGATCGTGCCGGTATTGGCGTCAATCGCATAGAGATTATCCGAAGCGCCAACAACGTACACCATTTCCCTGGTCACGCCGCCGGACCGGACGTTCTGAAGAATCAGCGCGGGAGTGTAAGAAAACAGCGCTCTCGTCACATTATCCGTCTTCAGTTTCCAAAGCAGCTTCAGATTTTTGACGTTGTCCTTCGTCAGAACGGTCTCGTCTTTTTGCCAGCCGGTGCGTTGGGCGTCGCCGCCGTCCGTAGTCCAGTCGGCCGCCATCATCAGACCGCAGCAAGCGATCCAACAACCAGTACAACCGAGAGCCGTATAAATTAGTTTTCTCATTCGTGATCTCTCTTAGAACTTAGAAAAGGATCGGAATCCCATAAGCATGTATCTGACTATCATGCGTGGCGAATAAAACCATAGACGCATCAATCGCGATGCCGCCCGTCGCATAACTGGTAGCCGTCGTCCCGCTCGACCAGATTTCCTTACCAGTCGACGAATCGAGCGCATACAGCACCGCATTCTTCGGGCTCTTCCCCTGCCCCGTCGAAAGCGCGAACACCAGCCCGTTCGTCACTGCCGGAGCCGCGGGCGAAATCATATCGCGCGAACTCCACACCGGCGTCAGCGCGGGCTTGCCACCCTGCTCTTCCACCTTGAACGCAACAACGGAACCCGTCGGCGCCGCGCCATTCGCGTTAGCAAACCTCAGTTTCGGCGCGCCCGATATCGAAGCGAAGATCCAGCGTGTACCGGGCGCCGGAGGTGCGGCAGGCGTCGCCGCAACCCCGCCCCTGCCAACCGGTGGCAGCGGTGGTGCGTCATCCCATGTCGCGAAAGCGTTCCAGATACCGCCAGTGCCATCCGCGGCTGCGAAAACCTCGCTCTGCGCCAGCGGCGTGTGATGATCCGCGCCGCCCAGCGAAGCCGAATCCAGCAGATAAATCCGCCCATCCGTCCCACCCGCTACAATCACGTCTTTGCCGTTCCACTGAAATACGGCCGGCGTCGCCCCCGGCACTTCCGCGCCCTTCTTCACAGCGGCGGCAGCACCGGAAGGAGTGAAGTAATCCTTCACCGCCAGATCCTTCGCGTCCAGCGCAACCACTGTATTGCTGTATTTCCCCGCCACCGATCCCTGTCCATCGGGAATCAATCCATAGACAGTACTGCCGTCACTCGCGACTGCCACACCAGCCGATCCCGCAAAGCCGCTGCCATTCGTCGGGAACGAAGTCACCTTCTTCTCCGGCGTCGACACGTCGATCGCATACAGCGCGTTCGCGTTCCCGCCGCACTCGTTCTCAGTCGCCGCGTAAACCACGTTGTTCACCACGTTCAGATCGCTCACCCGCGAATTCGCCGGCAGGAACTTCACCGGCGCAGTGGATTTGTTATCGCCATCCTGCTGGCGCAATGTCTGCAGATTGCCATCGGCCCCCACCGCCCAGACAAACGCCCCGCCGCCGCGTCCACCACCACCTCCGCCGCCAGCACCACGTCCGGCTCCAGACGCCCCGCGCCCACCACCCGGTCCGCCAGGCCCGCCCGATGCCCCACGTCCGCCACCGCCGGCGGGTGCAGCCGGACCTCGACCACCGCTGCCGCCATTAATCGCCGGCGCAGCCGTAATCCCACCCGGACACAAAGCCGTCGACGCCGTCACCTGCGGCTTATCGCCGGCATAATCGACATGCGTTTTGAAATAAGGCTTCCCCGTCCAGAAATCCACCGAATAAACGTCGGAATTGCCGCCCACAAACAGCAGAGCTTTAAATCCCTTGTAGCTGATAATGTTGCCGAGCAGCACCGGCGTGCCCATTCTCTGGGCCTTCGTATCCACCTTATAGGAATACAGCCACTTGATTCCGCCATTGGCCGCGCTCGCCCGCGAAAGCTTGTCTTCGGCGCGCTGCCAGCCATCGCGCTGCGGATTACCGCTCGAACTCGCCCAATCCGCGCTCAGAATCCACGCACACGCAATCGTGACCGCTATTGCAACAGGTAACGCCTTCTTCATGCGAAGAACCATCCTTTTCAGGGCGCAACGACGGTCAAACTTCCATCGTGCCACTGAAAAGCATATAACAATTCCACTCGCGTGTCGATGGGCTGAATGCGACTTGAATCAATAAAATCAAGGGTTTCAGCGCGGTATTGGCTGGACCTTACCGCGCATTCGGCATCGCGTAATATCCCTTACGCACCTGCACCTTGAAATCCTTGTCATGCGTCTTCAGATCGATCTTCCGGAACGATCCGTCCTTATTCGAATTCGTCGGCGTGTATCCGATCAGATACTGCGTCCTCATCTCTTCCTGAATCTGCCCGAAGATCGCATCGAGCGTATTCCTGCCACCCACCGTAAACAATCTGCCCCCGGTCTCTTCCGACATCTGCTTCAGCGCGCTCTCGCCGCTGTATCCAATCTGGAGGCCGCCGTAAAACCGGCGATCCACATACAGAATCGAATAGATAATCGTATCGGACTTCTGCGCCGCCTCAATCGCGTCCTTAATGTTGAGCTTGCTGCCTTCGTCCTCGCCATCGGTAATCAGGATGATCGCCTTGCGCCCGCTCTCGCTCGCCAGCATGTCGTGCGCCGCCAGATACACGGCGTCGTACAAAACCGTGCCCCGCTGATGGCTCATCGTCGGCACCGGCCCCGAGGTTGGCCCCGAATACCCCGTATTCAGCTTCAGCCGCCCCAGCCCCTGCTGCAGTAATCGCGGCGTCCCGGTAATATCCTGCAGCAAATCCGAATCGGCGCCGAAGCTGATCAGAAACGCCACGTCCTTTTTCCGCAGTACGCTCGAAAAGAACTGCGACCCCGCCTGGCGCTCCGGCTCGATCATGCTCTCCTGGCTGCCCGAAACATCGATCAGCAGCCCTATCGTCAGCGGAATATCCGTTTCTTTGCTGAAGTATTTAATCGTCTGCGGCTTCGCATCCTCCGCCAGATCGAAATCGTTTTTCGTCAGCGACCCCACCAGCCCGTTCTGCTTGTTATGCACCGTGCAGTAAAGACTCACTACATCGACATCGACCTTAATGGCCGCGCCCAGGTCCTCGTCTTTCGAATCCGACTGCGGCTGCGCAATCATCCGCGACGCCGTCATCGGAAGAATCAGCAGCACCGCCAGCGCCGCGCCTGCAATCGTCCGTGTCTGTTTCATGAAATCGGGTAAGCGCATAGATCTACCAAAATGACGTATCGTGGAATCAGTCTGTTTCAATAATGCAAAAAGCCTTAAAGCACCTGAAAAAAGATCCCGTCCTCGCCGCCATTATACGCCGCACCGGACCCTTCACCATCGATTACAGCGAACCGGCCTTCGAAACCCTCGTCCACTCTATTGTCTCCCAGCAATTGAGCGGACGTGTAGCCAGCGTCATCTTCGGTCGCCTCAAAGCCGCTCTCGGCGACGGCCCCATCACCCCCGCCGCCATCCTCAAACTGCGGCCCGAACGCATGCGCCGCCTCGGCCTCTCCGGCCAGAAAACCCTCTACATCCGCGAACTGGCGAAGCACACAAAGAAAGGTTCCGTCGTTTTCGAAGGTCTCGACCAGATGGCCGATTCGCAGGTCGTCGAGCACCTCACCCAGGTCAAAGGCATCGGCGTCTGGACCGCCCACATGTTCCTCATCTTCGCCCTCCGCCGCCCGGACGTCCTGCCCACCGGCGATCTCGGCATCCGCATGGCCATGCAGAAAGCCTGGAATCTCGCCGAACTCCCGAAACCGCAGGAAATGGAATCGCTCGCCGCTCACTGGCGTCCCTGGGCCTCCGTCGCCAGCTGGTATCTCTGGCGCAGTCTGGATAACGAGTAGCTGACATGTCATCTCCGCCTTTGGAGTAGACTAGCTGTTGATGAACACCTCGCCCGCTCCCCGCGCCCTCACCCGTCGAGCAATGATGATCTCCACCGCTGCCGCGGCCGCCTCGCTGACTGCGTTCGGCAAAGTCGGCGGCGTCGAAATCGGCGTTTGCGAAAAACCTCCCGAGTTCGCCAAATGCGAAGCCCTCGGCTACGACTATCTGGAGCCCAGCGCCACCACCATCGCCGGCATGTCCGATACCGCCTTCGCTGCGTTTCACGATCAGGTGAAGGCGTCGAAGATCTACTGCCGCAGCGTGAACATCCTGCTTTCCGGCCCCGCCCTCAAGGTCGTCGGCGCCGACGTGAATCTGGATGCCGTCTCGAAGTACCTCGATACCACTCTCGACCGCTGCAAGAGCCTCGGCGTCAGCGTCGTCGTTTGGGGAAGCTCGGGATCGCGCCGCGTTCCCGATGGCTATTCGCGCGACACCGCGTGGGATCAGATCAAGACCTACCTGAAGCGCGCCGGGGAGATCGCGCAATCGAAAGGCCTGGTGATTGCGATCGAACCTCTGCGACACCAGGAAAGCAACATCATCAACACCGGCGCCGAGGCGTTCAAACTCGTGAACGAAGTCAATCATCCCGGCGTGAAAATGATCATCGATTACTACCACATGCGCATCGAAAACGAGGACCCGGAAATCGTGCGCACCGCGAAGGATGCCATCGTCCACATGCACTTCGCGAATCCCACCGGACGCCGCTGGCCGCGTTCCGCCGACGAAGATCCGGTCTACGCGAAGTTCTTCCAGATCCTGAAAGAGGTCAAATATCAGCGTGGACTTTCGATCGAAGGCACCGGCTCCTTCGATGCCGATGGCGCAGCCAGCATGGCGTTTTTCAAAAGCTTCCTTGGCTGATATGTATACGCGCCGTGATTTCGGAAAATTAGCGCTGGCCGCGATTCCTCTTACCGGAATCGCGGCAACCAATAGCGTGGAAATCGGCGTCGCCACCTTCAGCTACAACACGCTCCCGCTGGCAGGCCAGCTGGATGCGATCATCGCCTCCATGCGAGATTGCGGAGTCAAAAGCTGTCTCCTCAACCCGCCCTCCACCGAACCGGTCGAACTCTCATCGAAAGCCAGACCACCCCGTGGCGCAGGACGCGGACGCGCCCCGCTCACTCCGGAGCAAACCGCAGCCCTCGAAGACCTGCGCCAGTGGCACCTCACCGTCCCGCTCGATTACTACGTAGCTCTTCGCAAAAAATTCACCGACGCCGGTCTCGAAATCGACACCTACGAACCCTCCCTCGGCGCCGCAACCTCCGACGAAGATATCAATCGCGCCTTCGAAGTCACCAAAACTCTCGGCGCACGCTATCTCGCCGACAACTTCTCTAAATCGATAGCCAGGCGCGTCGCTCCGTTCGCCGATAAACACAACGTCAAAGTAGCGCTCCAGGGCCGTCTGATGAACTCCACCGACCCCGACGCCATGTCGAAGCCCGCCGATTTCGAAGAGGCAATGACTTATTCGAAAAACTTTGGCTCCAGCATCGACATTGGCGACGCCACCGGAGGTGGCTGGGACGCCCTCAAATTCATCCAGGACACCCACCCGCGCGTCTTCTCGCTGAACATCAAAGACCGCACCAAAGCCGGCCTGAGCGTCCCGTGGGGCGAAGGCGATTCTCGTGTCAAAGAAACCTTCCAGCTCATCCGCGACAAAAACTATCCGATCCGCTGTTTCATCGATTGCGATTACGCAACAGCCGAAGGCCGCACCCGCGTAGCCGACATCAAGCGCTGCGCCGAATTCGCCCGCGCCGCCCTGTCTTAAACCAACCAAAGCTAAACTACCCGAGCCTCACCCACTTCATCCGGCTCCGTCCACATCTCAATGGCACTCGGCAGCGTCACCACAAATACTGCCAGCCACGAAACGATTATCGGAGCATCCATGAACATATCTCTCCAGTCTCCTGCCGGCACCCACAAATAGAGCGCCCAATATACTGCCACAAACCACGGCAGCGCAGCTCGTAGAATCCGATACGCCTTATCTTTCGCCTGCAATCTGAAAGCCTCCTGCCGCTCATCGGCGTGCCCTTCGCCATCCAGGACCCGATGCGCCAAAAGAGGCTTCTTCTGCAATATCTCGCCCTGCTCCGTCTCGGCAAGCTGATCGAAATTCAATCCACGCGTAGCCTGAGCCCAGTCGTCGAGACCCTGCACGATCCTTCGCTGCGCCCGAAACCATTGCCTGCTAATTCCCCAAATCGTAAGAATCGGATACGCCGCCAAAAACAAATGCTGCCAGCTATGATGATCGCGCCCAAGCGAAATCAACGGGCAAAGGAGCATAAGCATGTAGAACCCGACCACCTGCCGCCTACGCCATTTCCGCGTCCGCCGCTTCATCGCCCGCTTCAACTGCCAACCCGCCTTCGACTTCTCCACCGTCACGCCTCCTTCCTTTCCAGCGTGTAAACCTGCTCGCTCAAAGGCCGAAACGGCTCGGGCGAAAACACAGCCTCCATCGGCAACCGGAAATACCGGCAAATCCGAAACGCCAGTTCGAGCGACGGCGTATAATTCCCCCGCTCCAGAAACCCGATCGTCTGCGCATTCACCCCCACGTTTTCCGCCAGCTGCGCCCGCGACAGCCGCCTCTCAGCCCGCAACACAGCAATGCGATTGTGAATCGTCATAGTCTGTTTATACAACAGATAATTGCGTATGCGCAACACTCACTCCGGATCTGACCGGTCAAATTCCAAATAGCCGGAACTTTCATACCTTCATCACGCCCCATTCCCTACCGTCGAAATATGAACTCCGCCATTCTTCTGCTCCTCGCCGCATCTGCGACTGCCTTTGCCCAGCCCCCCGAACCCGCATCCTCAGGCACCAGCACCGATCTGTTTGTCATGTTCGGTTCCGATTTCGATCGGCCCGGCCTCGTCCCGCGAGCCAACTACAACATCGGCATCGGCCACACCTTCGGCTTTCTCAAGCACGATCCATTCGGCGACGAACTGACCTTTGCCTACACCTACGAGAACGCAGGTACACACGGCTTCCTGCACACGCCTTTCGGCGAACACACCGAGTCCCTCGGAATCATGAAGAATTTCCCGCTGCCGAAGACAAAACTGGTGACGGGCTACACGTGGATTCAGACCGGCCTCACCAGCTATACCGGCAACGCCGGCGTGCTGAACCGCCTCGACAGCGGCGCATCGCTGGGCGCAATCGTCCACCTCAACGATCGCAATTCCATCTGGCTGCAGGAAAGCTACAGCAAGGTGGTCACGGTCCCGTGGTACACAACCGCCAGCCTCGGCTACACATGGAGCTGGTGATTCCGGTGCCTACCGCCAGACCGCAATCTTCAGCCGGTGACTCCCCGCCCGCGCCAGCATCTCCGCCCTGCCGCCTGTCCGCATACCTTCCATTAACGTGATTGCCAGCGCCCGCAATGCCCGATTTTCCGGATCGTCAATCGCCGCAATCAACAACTTCTCCGCTTCCGCGGGGCTCGCAATCAACACCCTCGCCGCAAACTTCGCCTCCATTTCGCGCTGCCGCGTCAAACGGCCAAACGCCTCAAACGAATCCGGGCCTTCGAACCTGCCGTCATCCCACGCCACGCAATCGAGCGTCGCCCCGATACCCAGCACCCGTCGCAAATTATCCAGATTATTCCGGCCGCGACTGCTCAGTTCGCCATCGCGACCGAGCACCAGCGCCGTAAAAGACGGCTCCGCGCACACAAAACGCGCGGTGCCAGGCAGGAAATCGGACTTTTCCGGATTGCGCAGCGAATCCGCGTAATGGATCACCGAATATGGCTTCGCATGCGGACCGGTCATATCGAATCGCACACCCAGCAAAGAAATGGCCCGGCCGGAGCCGTTCAACACGATCACCGAATACGGCAGCGCGGGCGCCAGCAAATCGCGCGGCGCGCGGCCCATGAGCGGCGTCAGCGCCGCGTTGAACTCAGCGCATTCCGGTCCCAACAGAGTGATACCGGCGATGCCGCTGGGCGTGATTTTCATACAACAGACCGTGAGGGCGCGCTTCCGTCTTATGATTGTAGACGAAACTCCCGACGCACTTGCCCATGGAGAAATCTATCGCACCGCACGACCCTTTAATCGTCGCCCTCGACTTCAGTACCGCCCGCGAAGCCGACGCCTTGGTGACCGCACTGGATCATTCGGCCGGCTTTTACAAAGTCGGCATGGAACTCTTCGCCGCAGCCGGTATCGACTACGTCCGCAGCCTCACCGACCGCGGCAAGCGTGTTTTTCTCGATATGAAGTACTACGATATCGGCGAAACCGTGAAGCGCGCCGTCGCCGCTGTCGCCAAATCCGGAGCCACGTTCCTCACCGTTCACGCCGTCGGTCAGGTAATGCGCGCGGCCATGGAGGGCAAAGGTGATTCCAGTCTGAAACTCCTCGCCGTCACCGTGCTCACCAGTCTCGACCAGGCGGATCTGCGCGAAATGGGCCACCATTGCACGGTGAGCGAACTGGTCGCCATGCGCGTCGCCCTCGCGCGTGAGATCGGCATCGAGGGCATCGTCGCCTCGCCGCTCGAAGCGCGCGCCATCCGCAAACTGGCCGGCCCCGAAGCGCTTCTGGTCACACCTGGCGTCCGCTCGCACGGCGCGGCGCAGGGCGATCAGAAGCGCGTGGCAACTCCGGCCGAAGCCATCCGCGATGGCGCCGATTACCTGGTCGTCGGTCGCCAGGTGACACGCGCCGCAGATCCGGCCGCGGCCATCGCCGTGATTCGCGACGAACTCCTACAGGCCTCCCGCAGCGTGGCCTGAAATCCATGCACCTTGTCGATCAGTTCCTCGCAAGTTACGGCTACTTCGCGGTGTTCGGCCTGTTAATGCTGGGGATCGTCGGCCCTCTGATTCCCGATGAGACCATTCTGGTCCTGGCCGGCATCGCCATTCACCGCGGACAAATGAATCCCCTCGTCACGTTCGCCGTGGCCACCGCCGGCAGCCTGTGTGGCATCACCCTGAGTTACCTTCTGGGCCGGAACGGCGTGGTCTGCGCTTTGCGCCATTTTCCGCCCTTGCAGCGGCACGTCGGCAAATACCTGCCGGAAGCCCACCGTTGGTTTGAAAGCTTCGGCAAGTGGACCCTGTTTTTCGGATATTTCATCGCCGGCGTCCGCCACTTCACCGCCCTCGTGGCCGGCACCAGCGAACTGCCCCCCGCCACTTTCGCGCTCTACGCATACTCCGGAGGCACTGTCTGGGTCGCCTGTTTCTTAACCATCGGCTACTATCTGGGCGAAGGCTGGGAGAACAAAGCGCAGCGCATCGATCGCACAATTCTGCTGGCCACCGCGGCAATCGCCGTGATCGCCGCCATCTGGTGGTATCTGAAGAAGCGAGCCAAAGCGGACGCGCAACGAAAAATGGACCCGAGACGATAGTCTCCCCCCGTCGCCCGGCGAATTCGCTACAAATCATTTATATATTGCCGTTTCATTCCCATCGATCGTGATAAACATTACACTGATTGGCCGGATAAACAATTAATTTCCTTCGGGAGGGCAACTTTTCCCATTAGAATGCGTTCCAATGGATACAGTTCGGAAGGACAGCGATGCCCATTGACGTCACAGTAATGGCCCGGAGGATGCGTTTTGTGGTAGTCCACTACCACATTTTCAAGAACGCCGGCACTACTGTGGAACGAATCCTCAAAAGAGAATTTCCCGGCTCATTCGCCCGGCTTCACGGCCCTTCGTCGGATGCCACGCTCGACGCGGAAGATCTCACCTCGTTCCTCAAAGATCACCCCGGCGTAAGAGCCGTCACCAGTCACCATCTGCGTTATCCCGCGCCGGTCATGCGAAATGTAGTCGTCTTCGATTGCTGTTTTCTGAGACACCCGCTCGATCGCCTCGATTCGCTTTACAGCTATTACCGCAAAATCGACTCGACCGACCCCCTTTGTCGCAGCGCCCACCTCCTCTCCCCCGTTGAATTCGTCCGCCAGTTGCTCGACCGCTCGCCCGAGCAGGTCTCGAATGCGCAGGTGACCCAAATCGCCAACCGCGGAGCTTTCACCCGCCCGGCCAATGAGGCCGATCTCGACCGCGCCCTGCAGACCGTTCGCAATATGGCGCTGCCCGGCGTGGTCGAAATGTTTCAGGAGAGCATGGTGGCTGGGGAGTACTTCATGCGCCCGGCTTTTCCCACCATCAGACTCGGCTCCGGACCCGCCAATACAAGCCGCCAGATCCTGCCCGGCGCCGCGGAACGCGAACAGCGCCTGATCCGCCTTTGGGGGCGCGACTTACACAGCGAGCTCACGCGCCTCAATGAACTGGATATCCGGCTCACCGAACAAACCGGCCATGAGATCCGCCGCAGGCTCTCGGTTATTCCCGCCGTTCCCGATCGTCTCGCCGAGTTCGGCAACCGTTGCCTGCCCGACAGTGAACGTTCCACCATGGCCGCTCAGGCCTGAGTTTTTTAAAAGCGTCGGCCGCTCAGGCCTGAGTTTTTCCCAGGCCCTCAATATTCACCAGCCCCGCCGATTGCGGTTCGCCCTCCATTTCGGCCTCGGACTCATAATCGGGCGCCAGAATCGAATAGATCGTATCGAGCTTGTCCTGCAGCTCGTTATTCTGTTCCTCCAGTTGCCGGATTCTTTCCAGTAATTCCTTTTCGCTGGGCATCTCTCTACTTTACGTAATCGAAAACAGCCTGTCGCAGAACCACCCCATACCGCTCGTCGCCCTCCCGGTAAGGATCGTCGACATTCAGCTCCACAATCGTGAAATCGGAGCGGTGAATCGCCCGCGCGGGCACCGGGAATCGATCGCGATGCATACCCTCCTGCCTCAAATCCACCGTCCCGGCCACCTCGCCATCCACCACGATCGAAAGCTCTCGTTTCCTGCCCGTCGCCACCGTATGCGGCACAAAAAACTCCAGCGTCAGAACGGCGTCCGCCGGGTAAACGTCGAACTTCAGTCGCCCGGATTGCATAGTCCACCATCCCCCGCTGCCCTGTCCCGAAGTCCGCACCCCCGATACCACGTAACCGATGCTATCGGCATGCGCCGTATCGAAGGTTCGCCCCGGCGTATAGTCCTTCAGAATATTCAGCCGGATCGACTCTTCGATATTTCGTGGATCCAGTTCCACATACGTGTCCGCCGCTGTGGTAAAGACATGGTCGTACTCAACCGGATGACTGCGGTCGGGCTGCTGCGCGGCTGATCCGTGCAGCCTCGCGACTTCAATTGTTGGATCGCGATACAGCAACTGCAGGATAAACAGGTTGTCATAGCCGTTCCCCGCAACATAGTCGTCGACAAACAGGAACTTCGCGCCGCGCTGCAGCGTCGGGTAGTCGCGGCGCATTTTATCGGTGAGTCGCCATTCCGGAGAATCGCGGACTACCCACGGACGCGGCCAATGCTTTGCATGAACCCGCGTAAGCAGCGCCGTCGCCACAACCAAAACAGCCATCCGGGTGTTCCGCGATGTGGCCATCACCCCGATCAGAGCGGCCGCGTACAGGCCGAGACCCGAAAAGGGAACGTAGAGAACGTAACCCTGCCGCGCGGAAATGAGCGCCACCGGCGTAATCGCAATCAGGAAATAAAACCAGCCAAACAGCATCGCTCGATTGCGCAGCAGCGCGGCCAGCCCCGCCATCGCAACCAGCAAGACCACGGTCGCAGCGCGCGTGAAATGAATCGTCTCATAGAGCAGGGTACTCAGATACTCCGCCACGTTAGTCAGCCAGAAACCGAAGCTGGCGTGAGGCTGATACGCGGCATTGGCGGCCAGATCGTGTGTCCCGCGAATGCGGCCGATCAGGAACGCCGCCACCATACCGCCCAGCAGGCAGTAGAGCGGGGCAATCGTTCGCATCCACTCACGCACCCTCTTCGCCCGCCATACTTCGGGCCGCCATACCTCAGGCAAACGATAAATACACTCGTAGCCGAACAGAAGCGCCGGCACCGCCGCTCCGCTTTCTTTCGAGTTCATCGCTATCAGGCAGAGGAAACAGAGCCATACTACGCGGCCTGCGGGGATTTCGTCTCCCGCACTGCGCGTTCTCGCATAGACCGTCACGGCAAGCACGGTGAACAGAAAACACAGACGATCGTAAATCATGCCCGCGCTCAGGTAAAGATCCTGAAAGCTTCCGTGTACCAGAGTCAGCGACAGTGCCAGCAGCGCCACGAAAACCGAGGGCGTCAGTGCGCGAAACAATCGCCACCCCGCGAATACATTCCCCACCAGCAGCAGCCAGCAGAAGATGTAGAGCGGCAGCGGGTGAAACCCGAAAGCACTGTAGAAAATCCGGTAGACCGCCGTCCCCAGAGGTCTGTACAACGGCATCCACGGCATGACTTGCGCCTTCCAGATCTTCAGTGCCGGCGTGTTCCAGGCCTTGTACATGTTCATCATGTCGTCGCCCGTGTAGAACATCGTCGGGCCGCGCCATGTGAAGCACATGAATATCAAGGCCAGCACCGCAACAAAACTCAGTTCACGTCGCGTAACGGCCTTCATGATTTGTCTGAAACGTGCCGGCCGAACCCGCCGCCGCCCGGTGTCGAGATCTTCAGCGCACTGCCGCGCGCCGCGCTGATTCGCGTTTTCGCGGTCAACTTCGAAGTCTTGCCATTTACGGTCAGAATGTTGCTGCCAGGCTTGCCCGCCGAGCCTCCCGCCAGCCCGTAAGGCCCGCGTTCCCGGCGATCGGAAAGAATCGTCACGTCCGTTTCTTCCAGAAATCGCAGTTCCCGCACAATGCCGTCGCCGCCCTGATGCTTCCCCGCCCCGCCAGATCCGCTGCGGATCGCATACGAACGAACCTGCACCGGATATTCGTGCTCGAACGCTTCCACCGGTGTGTTCCAGCTGTTCGTCATATGAGTATGCACGGCGGATCGACCGTCGGCGCACGCCGATGCCCCCATGCCGCCCGCGATCGTTTCGTAGTACGAAAACGGCCTCTGCCGTCGCGTATCCCAGCCGCCGAAACTGAGATTGTTCATCGTCCCCGAACTCGCGGCCGGAATCCGCTCCGGCAACGCCTGAGCCAGAGCCCCCAGAATGACATCCGTGATGCGCTGCGAGGTTTCCACGTTTCCGGCCGCCATGGCCGCGGGCAAACCGGCGTTAACCACACTGCGCTCGGGAGCGATCACGCGGATCGGCCGCAGCAATCCCGCGTTATACGGCACGTCCGCATCGATCAGGCAGCGGAAGCAGTACATGGCGGCGGCTACGGCAATCGCGTAATTCGCATTGACCGGGCCCGCCACCTGCGCGCTCGATCCGGTGAAATCCACCTCCGCACGGTCGCCCTGAATCCGCACGGAAACAACGATCGGCACGGGCTTATCGCTCACGCCGTCGTTGTCGAGGAAGTCTTCAAATCGATATTCCCCGTCGGGAACCGTTCGCAGCATGTTGCGCGTAACGCGCTCGGAATAGTCGAGCAGCGCCGCGGCATTCTTACGCGTGCGCACCGCTCCGTAGCGCGCCACGATTTCGCACAGACGCTCTTCGCCGCGCCGGTTGGCCATCGTCTGGGCGAGCAGGTCGCCCTGCCGCTCATCGGGCGTCCGCACATTCGAGAGGATCAGGTTCATCACGTCGGCCTGCACTTTACCGCCGCGCATCAGCAACACCGGAGGAATCCGCAGCCCCTCCTGATAGATCTCGCGCGCCAGCGGCATTGACCCGGGACTCATGCCGCCGACGTCTGCGTGGTGCGCGCGATTGGCAACATAGAACTCGGGTTTCCGGGTACCTGGAGGAAAGACCGCCGATACCGCGGTTATATCCGGCAGGTGCGTGCCCCCGCGAAACGGGTCGTTCACGATCGCTACATCGCCCGGCGTCAGCCGAAATGCATCGAGAACATGCCGCACCGAGAGCGGCATCGCGCCCAGATGCACCGGCATGTGATCGCCCATCGCGATGGTCTCGCCATCGGCATCGTAGACGGCGCACGAATAATCGCGGCGCTCTTTGATATTGGCGCTGAATGCGGTACGCCGCAGCACCGCGCCCATTTCCTCCGCAATCGACACGAAGAGATTGCGGAAGACTTCCAGATCGCCGTGACTTGCCCTATTTGACATCGTTTTCCGGTGTGGGTATTGCATGCGGAGAGCCGCAGCTGGCTACCTGTATCGCGAATGAGGCCAGGCGCGTCCACTTTTCTCCCTCGCGCTTTTCGAGCGTGAAAGCGTGGCTGCGGCTATCGGTGCCAATCCGGTATTCCACATCCTCGATGGCTGGCGCGCGGCGCAACCGAGGCATCTGCGCAGCGTGGCTTTCCACGTTCCAGCTATCACCTCCGTTACGGGATTCGTAAAGTGAGTACCGTCCGCCCTCAGCCGTTCTTCCGGCATCGATAATCACCTCGCCGTGCTCGGCAGTGTCGAACCAGAAGCGCTGCACTGCGCCCACACCGCCCTCTTCGGCGATCAGCTTTTCCCTCCACGACGCGCCCCCGTCGGAGGTAATCAGAAAGAACGGATCGCGCGCCAGCGGAACCTGCGTTTCGCCGGCAGCCCAGCCATGCGTCGCATCGGGAAACTGCACCTGATCGAGTGCCGCGCCGGCAATGCGCGCAGCCGGTTCCTTCCAGTTCGCGCCTCCGTCGTCACTCGCCAGCAGCACCGAAAAGAGCGTGGCGGAAGGCCCGTGCAGATTCCCCGCCAGCGATATTTTCTTTCCCGTGGCCGCAACACCGCTGAGCTCCAGGTACACCGGGCAGGGATCTTCGTCCGAACAGGACATACCGGCAACGGCCAGATCTTCCACCGCGCAGGAGAACGGAACTTTCACCGGTTCCTGTGCCGCGGCGCAGAACACCACCCCCACGAAAACGCTGTGAATTCGCCAGTACACGCTTGTTGGCAATTTTACATCGCCGCTTCCCGATAATAGAGATATGGCGCGCTTGCTACCAGACGCTGTCACACCGCTCCACATCTTCGAAGAGCGTTATCGGGAAATCCGAGCCTCCAGCTATACCGGGCAGGGATCTTCGTCCGAACACGACACACCGGCAACGGCCAGATCTTCCACCGCGCAGGAGAACGGAACTTTCACCGGTTCCTGCGCCGCGGCGCAGAACACCACCCCCACGAAAACGCTGTGAATTCGCCAGTACACGCTTGTTGGCAATTTTACATCCCCGCTTCCCGATAATAGAGATATGGCGCGCTTGCTACCAGACGCTGTCACACCGCTCCACATCTTCGAAGAGCGTTATCGGGAAATCCGAGCCTCCAGCTATACCGGGCAGGGATCTTCGTCCGAACACGACACATCGGCAACGGCCAGATCTTCCACCGCGCAGGAGAACGGAACTTTCACCGGTTCCTGCGCCGCGGCGCAGAACACCACCCCCAGAAAAACGCTGTGAATTCGCCAGTACACGCTTGTTGGCAATTTTACATCGCCTCTTCGCCATAATAGGAACATGGCGCGTTTGCTACCGCTTTTTCCGCTCCAGCTGGTGGTATTTCCGGGCGCTGCCACACCGCTGCACATCTTTGAAGATCGTTATCGGGAAATGGTGGGAGAGGCGCAGGCCGCGGGCACCGAATTCGGCATCGTGCGCAGCATCGCGCAGGGAGAGGAGAACGGCGTTGCCAGCACGGGCTGCACGGTAATCGTGGAATCGGTGCCGCACCGTTATCCCGATGGCCGTTTCGACGTTGTGACTCGCGGGCGCCGCCGTTTCCGCATCGTCTCGCTCGATGATGAGAAGCCTTATCTTCGCGGCGCCGTGGAGTATTTCGACGACGAGGAAACCGAGCACGTTCCCGGCGAGTTGCTGAACCGCGCGCTCGAAGCTCACGAACGGCTACGGCATGAAATCGGGCAGGAAGAAACGGCTTTGCCCGTCGAGCGCACCAGCCGCGATCTCAGCTTCCGCCTGGCCGATGGCATCGACGATCTCGACTTCCGGAGCATTCTGCTGCAGAGCCGCTCGGAGCCGCAGCGGCTGCGCTTGTTCGCTGAGTTCGTAACCGGCTACATCCCGCGCAGGCAGTACGTAGCCCGCATGAAAGCGAAGGCTCCTACCAACGGGTCCGGCCACAAGGGACCGGGAGTCTGAGCGGATGCCCGGCAGGCTCCCATCGCTCGCGATTTCCGTCGGGCTGCATGTCGGAGTGCTTCTGGCGCTGCTGTACGCGCCGTCCATCAGCGTGCCTTCGCTGCCGCAGCCGTCGCCGAGCGAATACCAGCAGGCCTTCGCCGGCAAAGAAGACAAGATTGTCTGGTACAGGTTTCAGCAGTTGCCGAAGATCAGCCCGCAGAGTTCGCCGCAGGCCCGCCAGCCGATGCGCGCCGACGCGATATCGAAACAGGCCATCGTATCTTCTCCGAAGAATGCACCAAAGCGGAACCAGGTGGTGCTGACGCCCGTTCCGGCGGTCGAACCGCCGCCGCTCGATTTGCCAAATCTTCTGGCTGTCAAGCTGCCACCGAAGCAGTTCACCACGCCGCCGGATCTGGTGCGCCCCGAGCCAGCGGAGATCGATACTCCGGATGCCCCGGATCCCGCCGCGACGCCGCAGCTCGAAACCGCTCAGCTGCCAATCGCAAAGTTGCCGCCCAAAACGTACGTGCCTCCTCAGCTGTCGCCCAAGCCTCAAACGGTTCCAAAAATCGACAGCCCGATTGAAGCGAAAGAGTACGTGCCACCCGCAACGCTGGCCACAAAGCTGCCCGCCGAGCGCTTGCCTTCGCGCGCGTTCGTGCCTCCGCCGCCGCGCATCGCTCCGGAGCCGCGAAAGATCGCGCCCGCGACGGAAGTTCCGTCGTTGACGGCTAATCTGCCGAACGCCTATGTGCCCACCGTCAAGCTTCCGCCGCGCGCTTTCGCGCCGCCCGCGCCCGCTCCCCCGAAGCCGACGCCCATGGTGGCGCCCCCCGCCGAGGTGACGATTGCGATTGCCGGACTGAAACCCGCTACCATTCCGGTCAGGCTGCCAGCGGCGTCGAGCCCCGCTCAATTCGCCGCGGGACCGACTCTGCGGCCATCCGGAGCAACCACCGACGGAGAGAGCAAAGGTATCGTGGTGCCCGATCTTTACGCCCACGAGCCCGACGGTTCCGACGCGCCGAAGAAGACCGACCTGCTGGCGCTGCTGAACGCTGCTCCAGGCTCGAAGGCGTTCGTCGCGCGCGGTGAGGCGACTGTGCCAGCCGTTGCCCCTCATCCGCTGGCCACGCGCGTTTCGAATGCACCCGACCACAGATTCAACGGCCGCGATGTCTACATGATGGCGATCCAGATGTCGAACCTGACCAGTTTTTCCGGCAGCTGGCTGATGTGGTACGCGGCGCATACCGAGCGCGAGCCGAATTTGGCGCCCATCGCGGCGCCCGTGGCTTACCGCAAGGTAGATCCCAAATACACGCCATCCGCCATCTCGGATCGCGTGGAGGGCAAGGTGCAGCTGTTTTGCGTGATCGGGCGCGAGGGCAAGGTGAGTTCGATCGAGCTGTTGCGCGGCGCCGACGAGCGGCTCAACCAGAGCGCGGAAGAGGCACTGGCAAAATGGGAGTTCTATCCGGCTACGCGCGACGGGCAACCTGTGGATGTGGATGTGGTGGTTGAGATCCCGTTCGTGCTGGCTCCTCCACCTCTCAAATGATGACCCGCCAACACCTCATCTTCGACGCCGACGATACGCTCTGGGAGAACAATATCTACTTCGAGCGGGCGTTCGACGAGTTTTGCGAGTATCTGGGCCACTCATCGCTGACGCCCGACGAGATTCGCTCGATTCTCGATGAGATCGAGATCGCCAACAACCGCATCCATGGTTATGGCGCTCTGAATTTCGGTCGTAATCTGAGCCAGTGCTATCTGCGGCTCGCCGAGCGAGCCGCAGATGAACACGATCTGAAGCGCGTGACCGCGATGGCTCACCGGATTCTGGAGCAGGAGATCGACCTGATGCCCGGCGTGGCGGAAACGCTGCCGTTTCTCGCCGAGAAGCACGAGCTCACGATGTTCACAAAAGGCCATCCCGATGAGCAGAATCGCAAGATCGATCTATCGGGGCTGCGTCCGCTGTTCGCTCACTGCGAAGTAGTGAAGGAGAAGAATCGCGAGGCTTACGCGCGTCTGGCGGAGGTACGCGGATTCGATCACGAGCACACCTGGATGATCGGGAACAGCCCGAAGTCCGACATCAATCCGGCGCTGGCTGCCGGGCTGCGCGCGGTGTTTGTGCCGCACGCGCGCACATGGACGCTGGAGCGCGAAGAGATTCAGCAGGCCGAAGGGCGGTTGATCGTGATCGAGCGGTTCAGCGATCTGCTCGGGGTGTTTACATAGAATATGGACATGCGCCGTATATCGATGTTCCTGCTGTTAGCCGTTTCGCTTGTGGCCGCCGGAGATCCGTGGACCGAGAGCGACCTGGTCCGCCCCGAAGTGGTTGCGAAGGATATCAAGAGTCCACTGCTCCTGCAGGTTGGATTTGACGTCCTCTATCGCGCTTCGCATATTCCCGGTTCGGTGTATGCCGGGCCCGCGTCGAAGCCCGAAGGGATCGAGTTACTCAAAGAGGCGGTGAAGGGGCAGCCGAAGAACCGCGAGATCGTGATCTATTGCGGGTGCTGTCCGATGGAAAAATGCCCGAATATCCGGCCTGCGTTTGCCGCGCTGCACGACATGGGATTCACGCAGGTGAAGGTCATGTCCTTACCGGCGAATCTGAAGGCCGACTGGACCGATAAGGGTTATCCGATCGAGAAGCGCTCAGCCCAGTGACACTTCAACTCTGAATAAGTCGCGAGGTTCGCCGTGGCGTTCTATGGTTGAGCCGGCGAAGTACTTTTCGAGTTCGGGCTTGAGCGCTTGCCAGGTTTCATCGGTATTCGGAGCCAGCAGGCGGTCGTTCACGAAGACTTCGAGTTTGTTGCGATCGAATTTCAGCTTGCCGCCGAATGCCGCTTCTTTTTCGAGGCGGTCGCAGGCTATGAGCGCGGCCTGGTGGGCTTGCGCGAGGCGCGACTGAAAGGTTCCATCGAGCGCGGCCTTGCGGTTATAGAGCAGCCCGAGGCGATTTTCGCGTTCGTCGAAGCTGTAATTCGCTTCGAGTCCTATCAACAGGATGCCGGGACCAGCCGGGACATGGCGGTATTCCGCTACATCGATCAGCATCTCCGGGCAAACAGTGTCTTTGATCCACTGGTGGAAGACTCCGACGGCGTCGGCGATATTGAAGGCAGCGGGGTCGGCGACGAAAACCTTCACATTGATGTGTTGCACTGAGTTCGGATCCATTACGCGGTGACCTTCGCGGGCGTGGCGGTCATGCGCGAGTGGCAACTGTAGCAGGCCTCGATAAACAATTGCGCTTCCTCTATTAACTGGTGAGCGGTTTCCACGGTTCGCGGAAGATTGGCCTGTTCGTGCGCGCGGAAGAAATCCTGGGCGAACTTGCCTTTCACGAACGGGTCGAAGAAGATTTCGGTGTCGTAGAAACTGGTGCGGAAGTCTTCGACAATCCTATCGGGAGAATCGGGCGCGACCATAAATCCGAATTTCAGAAGCGCCTGCGCGCCGTGCAGCATCGCTTCATACGCCATGCGGGCGGCCTTTTCGACGTTGCCAGCTTCGAGCTGCAACTGGGCCTCAAAGGCTTCGCGTTCGCAGGCTACGAGTTCGAAATCGATGGGATAAACCACTTCGCCGGCGCATTCGCCAACCCCAATATCGCCGATGGAGAACTCGCGGGGATCGCCCCAATCGCTATAGAACGAGGCATCTTCGTCGTGCGGAGGCACGGCTGTGAATTCATCGATCATCTTCTTGCATTCGGCCTTGCCGATACGCTTCACGAAGGCCTGGAAGGATTCGCTGGTGAGACGTTCGAGGCGGTAGCGCGTGGTGATGCGATCCACCGTTTCCGGAATTCGTTTGGACGGCACGGCGCCGATGGCGAGACCGTAGGTTCCGGCGTTATTGCCCCATTCGCCACCGAGGAGGACCTGGAAATGCGGAACGGTATAGCCGTTCTTGTTGCGGCTGACACCGTAGAAGCCGAGATCGGCAACGTGGTGCTGCCCGCAGGAATTGAAGCAGCCGCTGACCTTGATGCGGAGGCCGCCGATGGTTTCGTCCATCTCGGCATTTTTCGCCGCGAGGCGTTCGCGGAGTTCGCCGGCGAGTCCGCGGGATGACGCGATACCGAGTTTGCAGGTATCGGTGCCGGGGCAGGAAGAAACATCGACGATGGTGCCGGCGACCGGCGCGGCGAGATCCGCTTGCTTCAGTTCGGCGTAGAGCGCGGGCAGATCGGCCTCGCTCACCCAGCGCAGGACAACGTTCTGTTCGACCGTGCTGCGAACGGTCTCTTTCATGTACTTGCGGGAGATATCGGCAAGGGCGCGGAACTGGGTTGCGGAGGCATCGCCCAGCGGCAGCGCTACGGTGACGGTTGCGTAGCCTGGCTGGCGCTGCCGGTAGACGTTGTTACTGTGCCACTGATCAAAACCCTGGGGCAAATCTCGGGGTTTCGCGGCTCCGATTTGCAGCAGCGCCGAGGGTTTGAGCGGCTGTTCTTCGTAAACTTCGACATCTTTGAGGTAGCTGGTCCAGCGCGGATCGTACGGGAGGATTTCGCGCTCCGCTACCACCAGGCGTTTGAATTCTTCGATGCCGAGTTTGCTGACGAGGAATTTGATGCGCGCGGTATTGCGATTTTTCTTTTCGCCGAGGCGGGCGAAGACGCGGGCGATGGCCTGCGCGATGGGCAGGATTTCGGATTCAGGAACGAATTCGTCGTAGAGGCGAGCCTGCTGGGGCACGGGGCCGAGGCCGCCACCGACCCAGAGTTCGAAACCGCGCTCGGTCTTGCCATTTACCTCGCGCGTGGCGGCGATGGCGCCAAAATCGTGGAGACGAGCGAGAGCGCAGGCTTTTTCTTTGCAGCCGGAGAACGAGATTTTGAATTTGCGGCCAAAGTTCTGGCAATCGGGATGGCCCAGCATGAAGTAGGTGATGGCCTTCGCGTAGGGCGTGACGTCGAAAGTCTGGTCGCGGCAGACGCCGGCAATGGGGCAGGCGGTGACGTTGCGCACGGAATTGCCGCAGGCTTCGCGCGTGGTGATGCCGACCGCGGCGAGGCGGCGCATGAGGGCCGGGGTGTCCTCAATGTGAATGAAGTGGAGCTGGACGTCCTGGCGAGTGGTGATGTGGGAGATGCCGTCGGAATATTCTTCGGAGAGATCGGCGAGCGTTTCGAGTTGTGCGGCGTTGAGACCGCCGAAGGGAATCTTGATGCGCTGCATGCCGGGAGCGTCCCAGAGGGTGTTGGGGCCTTTGGTGGGGACGTCGGGGTAGCTGAGGGTGCGGGTGGTGGTGCCATCGGAGCGCTGGCCGTTGTCGTAGCGCTGGCCATAGGCCCCGCGCCGGAGTCTGGTTTCGGCAAAGATACGGTCTTCGATTTTGCCCTGCTTGCGCAGAGCGATTTCGTGTTCGAAGACGTCGATTTCGGAGGAGAGGTTTTCCGGGACGGTGTCGCCGAGTTTAGCCTTCCACTGGGAATTGCTTGGTCTCATCTAAATACCCTTATATACCCTTAAGTACATCGGAATCGGGATAATTGACTATTATAGCGGACGAGTGGAGTGCGGGCTGTAGCGAGATTTAGTCATTCGAAAAAGGAATGCCAATTTTCGTGTAAGCGCTTTGCCATGTTCGCGATAGATGCTGTTTTGCGGCTGTCAGGTTTGGCATTCGAAAAAACAATGCCAATTGTGAGGTTAGCAGGCGAGCGCATCTCCGCCCTGAGTGCTGAATCGTAGGCCTGCCTCATCACCTATCCATAGCACGGAGCTCAACCGGCAAACAGGCTAAGCACTTTTGAATCAGCGAAATATTGTTGTGACTGGAAAACGGCCGGGATTTGTGGCTCGAATCCATTGCCAGAGAGCCAGTTCTTCGTGCACCAGGGGATTTGGGCGCGAACCTTGTTGGCCACGACGTCAAGTGGACATCATTGACGCGCGTTATGATGGAGACCATGAGAGATGTCGTCGAAGGTCGGCCAGTTCTGGACGATGTGGTTCGGCGAATTGCGGAGCAGTTCTCCCCCTACCAAATCATTCCGTTCGGGTCGCGGGCCCGGGGCGACGCGGGTCCGGATAGCGACATCGATCTGCTGGTGCTGTTTCCCGAGGTCGCCAATCCGAACAGGCGCGCGGCGGAACTTTATGCGTCACTGGCCGACTTTCCCCGGCCTATGGATATCGTGGTTTCGACCAGTTCCCGATTCGAACGCTATCGGAACGTAGTAAACACCGTGTACTGGCCAGCGTCGCGTGAAGGCAAAGTCCTCTATGAACGCGCCGCCTGAGGTTGTTGAAATACTCCGGCAATGGGTTCGGAAAGCGGAACACGACCTTGAAGCCGCAGGGAGGATCATGGCGATCGAGGAAGGTTGCCCGTTCGACACGGTCTGCTTCCATTGCCAACAAGCCGCCGAAAAATATCTGAAATGCCTGCTCACATACCTGGGCATTCAGGCACCACGAACCCACGATCTGAAAGCCCTCGCGGCCCTTATCCCGTCGGAACAGAGGTTCCCGCTGCGTGTTGTGGATCTTGTCGAGCTGAATCCGTATGCTGTCGATGTTCGTTATGCCGACGATTGGCGTGACCCGCAATTGAGTGACGCCAAACGAGCGCTTGCGCTGGCATCAAAGGTTTCGGGCCGCTGTCCGTGAGCTGATGCCGCCTGCGATGGTCGATTAGTCGGACCACTCACTCAGGGCAGCCGTTGCCCTGCCGAATCCACGGTCCCGATTCGAATATTCGGCGAACATCAGGAAGCTGACAAAATCGCGATGAACTGGAGAGCCTTCTGCCGGTTGCTTGCTACCAGAGACCGGGCTCGGCCCGCCACCTTGGGTTCAGACATCAAGTGCAGAAGCGGCGTCGCGGTTCGATTTGCCTACCTTCGCTGCAACGGCGAAAGGCCTGGCCGAGCTGCCGTGATGCGGTGAGTGCTGCCACCGCTGCGGATCCATATCTGCGATATAGAAGTCGGTTTGAACCCGGAGGGCGGTTAGCGAAATACTCACGTCCCTGATGAAGTCATAGAGGGATCCGAGCAGGGCGAACAGCGAGAGTCCGAAGCATGGCATCGAGAAGCCGGCCGAGCCGATCCCCAGAACCTGTCCTGCAAAAAGCGATAGAACCGTGAGAGTCACAAAAAGAATGCAGAGGGATGCCATGATGATGGCGCGACGCAGAATACCCGCGCGCCGATAGACGATGCGCACCTGCTGCACCAGCTTTTCACGTCGGGGCCTGTCCCTGACAGTCTCCAGGTCCCTGAGCATATCGCGTGCCAGGTCGGTTACGCGACTATAACGGTTGGTCATAGTCAGGAGCAACAAGGCCACGCCGGAGATCACGATAACCGGCGCAATGGATGCCGACAGAATGCCGTTGAGTTGCGCGGGAGTTGCTCCCGACGCGTTTTCAGATAGTAGACGTAGCATGGAGTCGCCGCTTATTCAGGTGATCGGCGGAAACGGTTCGCGCCTTTAAGCTGCCTTGCCGGTGGCCGCTGCTGCGCCCTTCACCGGAGTCTCGGCCGCACCTTTATGCGCCGCAACCGCGGCACCCTTGCATTCCGCTTCCACTTCTTTGAATGTGGGCCTGACTTTGTGGGGGATTGCACGACGCGCATACTCGACCGCGATGGAAGGCACCATGCCTTTGGCATATGCCACCAGCCCCGCGCGTAACACGTGGTGGAACTGGGTATTCGCGTCGACGATTTTTTCGATGTTCGAGGCGATCGGCGACACAACGCCGTAGGAAAGCAGAATGCCGAGGAAAGTGCCTACCAGCGCCGCACCCACCTTTTCCCCAATCTGTTCCGGAGGGCCGCTCAGCGCTCCCATCGTGATCACTACGCCGAGCACCGCCGCCACGATACCCAGCCCTGGCAGGGCATCGGCGATGGTGTTCAGCGCCTTCACGGGCACCATTTCCTCGTGGTGATGGACGTCGATGTCGTTTTCGAGGATCGCGTCGAGATCGTACGCGGCCACCGTGCCGGAGGTAGACATACGCAGCGTGTCGCAGATGAAATGGAGCATGTGGGGATCCTGGAGCATTTTGGGGTACTTCGAAAATGTCGGGCTCTTTTCCGGGTTTTCCACTTCGTCTTCGAGCTTGGCGGTGCCGTTCTTCCGCGCGAACTGAAAAATGTCAAACAACATTTTCAGACTCCTGAGGTAATACGCCTTGTTGTAGGGGTTGCCGGCCAGGACGCTGAATATGCTCCTGAGAATTTCGGCAATGACCGTTAACGGATTGGCTGCCAGCATAGTGCCGATGGCGGCGCCGCCAATGATGAGCAACTCGCTTGGCTGGGCCAGCACCATCGGCTTGCCCTTTTCCAGGAGGAAGCCACCGATCACGCAGATAAACACCAGAACGATACCAAGAATCGCAGACATAGCGGTAACTTACTGATCGTCTTTTTTCCCTGAAAGCTTGAGTTACCCCCGGCGTTCCCGGGGCATACTCCCGCTTCGTCCGATATAACTTCACGCATGGGAAGCAACATCACGCGTCGCGAGGCGGTGCTCGGTATCGCCGCTTCGGCCGGCGCTTTGGTGGCGGCCGGGACGGCGGGAGCTGTTATAGAAAGCCACGTTCATCTGTTCGACCCGGCTCGTGTCCCGTATTCGCCCGACGCGCCGTATAAGCCGGCGGCCTATACGCTGGAAGATCATCTGAGGCTGGTGGCGGCTGCCGGGCTGGCACATTCGGTGATCGTGCATCCGGAACCCTATCAGGACGATCACAGGTATCTGGAGTATTGCCTGGCCCACGAACCGAGCCCCGGGTATTTCAAAGGCACGTGCATGTTCGATCCGCTGCGTGAGGATACGCCGGGCCGGATGCGCGCGCTGGCGGAGCGGTGGCCGAAGCGCATCGTCGCTTTGCGTATCCACGAAATGTCGATGGCATATGAGGCGAACGGGCCGATTCGCCAGCGCGACATGACAGATCCGCGAATGACCGCGTGCTGGCAGGCGGTGGCTGCGATGGGGATGGCGGTGCAGATGCATTTCATACCGGGACAGGCGCGCGCGATCCACGAACTGGCGGCGCGGTTTTCCGGGACCACGGTGATCCTCGATCACATGGGGCGGCCTGGGCAGGGGACGGAAGAGGAATACGCGGAGGTGCTGAAGCTGGCGACGCTGCCGCGGGTGATTCTGAAGTACTCCGGCTGGGATTATTACAAAGGCGACATGAGCCAGCTGACGAAGCGGCTTTACGATACTTTCGGGCCCGAGCGGATGATGTGGGGCATGCTGGGCAACACACCGGCCGATTATCAAAAGCAGGCGGCGCGTTTCGAGGAATTACTGGCGTTTACGCCGGAGAGCGACCGCGCGAAGATCCGCGGGGGCAATGCCCGGCGGTTGTTTTTCAGCTGAATTCCGATCATGCCGACCGACGTCCGCTTCGTACTCATCGGCGTGGGCATTCCGTTTCTGGTTGTGGCTGGCTGCCTCTTATAGGGATCCGGCTCACGGGCCTGGCTACGTTCGGCGGTGCGGTGGCGTGGCTTGCGAACCCGACGTTGTTCCTGTGGGCTCAGTTGCCGGTACCGGAGCGGGCGCGGTGGATTGGTGTCGCGGGGTTTGCGTTCGGCGTGTTTTGGTTGAGTTGGATGTTCATTTGCCTCGGGTCTAACCTCACTGATAGGTGGCCTTATCGTTTTGATGCTGGGGCCGAGTCTGGGGCTGGCGCTGGGAACGTGGTTGTTGCCGGTTGCCGCGACGGCTATGTTTCTGCTTCTGGCGCGGCGCACGCGCATCGAGGAGAAGTATCCGATTGCTCGATTCGGGGATCGGTATCGCGCGTATATGGCGCGGGTGGGCCGCTTCTTTCCGCGTTGGCGTCGATTCGGGCCAGCGCTGAGAGTATCGCAAGGACGAGGTTCAGAAAGTTGAAGACGCGCCGCCGCCATCCGGGGAGCCGCCGCCGAATTGGGGTTCGGACTGGATGGGTGCGATGGTGGCCGGATTGGGTACGGCGATCGGCAACACGGTGGATACAGCGTTCATCCAATGCTTGTCGCGCGCCGACAGGCTTTGGGCTGTAAAACTTTTTCGAACGCCGTCGGGTCCATTGGCGAGCCAGCGCCTGATGGCGAGGGCGACACCTGTGAGCAGGACGCCCAGGAGTATTGGGTCCCAGGGGTGGTGCGGCAGGCCGAGGTAGAGTTTGTTCGTCGCGAGGGTCAGGATTGCGACGATCAGGCCGAGGCAGGTGACGTTGCGGTCCTTTATCGCGAGCGAGCGCCATAGAATCAGGGCCGGCAGGAGCCAGATCATTACGAAGGTGGTCCAGTAGAACGGCCTCGGGAATTCGGAGGGAGTGGCGAGACCGGGCAGGTCGATCGATGTGAGCCGAAGATTCATGCTGAGATAGAGGCCCAGCCATAAGAGCGACTCGATGACGGAATACTCGGCGTTTAGATAGTCGAAGCGGTGGGCGGAGCGAAGGCTGGTCACGATTGCGAGGCCTGTCAGGTAGAATGCGGCTACGGTCAGACGCTGTGCCGAATGCGAAGTGGTCCAGAAGTGCGGAATAGCAGCGGCGAACATCATGGCAGCGAGAAACAGATATTGAAATCCGAAACGGCGATAGAGCAGATATGAGGCGATCGCTCCGGCGGCGGGAACTGCGAATTCCAGGTTGCCCTCGGAGAGGATAACCTGCAATCCCGCGCAGAGGAAGCCGATCGAGAGTACGGCGAGGCCTTCTTCAATTCCGTGCCGATAGAACCGATATTGCGACACCGTGAATTCGGCGCCGGCATAGCATGCCACAGCGAAGACCAGCAGGCATAGCCCGATGACAGACGAATCTGAATGAGAAAAAGCAACGAAGAACAGACCGCTGGCCGCTGCGGCGCTGAGAAGAGTAAAAATAAAGAGCACCGCGCGCAGAAATCCATTGGTCCGCCGCAGTTCGCACGGGATATCCCGCTGCATGGTCTGGCGCTGAGACTCTTCGAGAAAGCCCGAATTTACCCAGTCTTTCAGAAGCTGCTGAATGCGAAACGCTTCTTCATCTGCGGCAGTATAGGCTCTCACGATTCCCTCCCGAAGCGGCGGGCCATGACGGTGAGCGTGACCAGCATGGCGATTCCGGTCACCACAAAATAGCTCAGAACACCCATGGGATCGGACAGGGCGCGAAGCAGAATGGAACTGACACCGATATAACCGTAGAGCGCAGCGTATGCCACGAAGGCAAACTGTCGCCGCGCCAATCCATAGGCGAGAGAGGCGCCGCAGCCAACGAGGAGCAGAAGGAACCACAAAAGGTAACCCTCCCGTTCGAACACGCCGGAGAGCATCGCGGCCAGCAAGACGTTCGCCGCGACGTTCAGAAAGGTGCCGAAGAAATGCGGCTTGATGGAGAGTCTGTGGAGGGTGATCGCCGCAACCGCGACGAGCAGGCCGTAGAGAATTGCGTACTGTCGATATGACGATTCCTGGCTTCCGGGCAGGCGCGAAATGGTGATGCCAAACCATCCGGCGAGCGTGGATAAAGCCAGCGACAGCACGAAGCGGTTATCGAAACGATAGGCGAGCGCGAAGAAGAAGCACGCTGTCGCGAGAAGGTAGATGTCCCATTGGCCCGAAAGGAGGTGGAACTGGCTCTCCAGATACGCCAGTTCGAGCGACCAGGTGAGGCAACCCAGATAGAGCACGTAATCGAGCACCATATTCGGCGCATGGGTGAAGCAATACCAGAGGCTGCCAGCCAGTATTGCTGTAAGGACGGCCAGCACGATGACGTCGCCCAGTTGCGCGGCGTAAGCGCGGACTGTCCAGCCAAGTCCTCCGGCGAGCGCGAGGACGCCGGCGTAGAGGAGTATATTCAGCGGCAAGAAAACGGAGCAGGGTTCGTCGCGGGATAAGCCGCTGAGCAGCGCGTGTTGTTCGGGCGAAATTGTGCCCTGTTCTTTCCAGCGATCGAGCTGGGCCGGCAGTGTCATCAATCGAAAGCTTTACACAAGCCTACTCTAAGATAGAAGCTTGAGCAACGCTGCAGGTGAATCCGGAGCAGTGGCTGTTCTGGCGGAGAAGCCGTCGGTCGCGCGAGACATAGCGAAAGTGCTGGGGGCCAACGCGAAGGGCGATGGCTACATGCATGGCAATGGCTACGTGGTGACGTGGGCCATTGGACATCTGGCGTCGCTGGCGCAGCCACACGAGATCCGGCCGGAGTGGAAATCCTGGCGGCGCGAGGCGCTGCCGATGCTGCCGGAGGCGTGGCCGCTGGTGGTCTACGAAAAAACCAAAGATCAATTTGAAGTGGTACGGAAGATTCTGGCATCGGCAAAGGTGAGCCGCGTGATCTGCGCCACGGATGCGGGGCGCGAGGGCGAACTGATTTTCCGATACATATATGAGGCCGCCGGATGCACCAAGCCGATCGAGCGGCTTTGGATTTCATCGCTGACACCGGAAGCCATCCGCAAGGGGTTTGCCGCCGTGAAGCCGGGCCGCGCTTATGAATCGCTGGCCGACGCAGCGCGTGGACGCAGCCGCGCGGACTGGCTGGTGGGGATGAACCTCTCGCGCGCTTACACGCTGACTTATGGCGATGAGCTGAGCGTGGGGCGGGTGCAGACGCCGACGCTCGCCATGGTGGTGGAGCGGGAACTGGCGGTGCGGCGATTCGTGCCTGAGGATTACCTGGAGGTGGTCGCGACCTTTCGAGGCAAGGCGGACCCCGCCACTTACACGGGCACGTGGGTTCGGGATACGGCGGACGTTCAGAAATCGGCGCGGCTGGCGGCGGATGGCGTGGAAGCGGCGCAGATTGTGGCGCGCGCGAAATCCGGCGCGGCGGCGATTGAATCGGTGAAGGCGGAGACGCAGCGGATGGGTCCTCCGCCGCTTTACGATCTGACGGAACTGCAGCGCCATGCGAATCGGATTTTCGGCTTCAGCGCGCAGCATACGCTCGATACCGCGCAGACCTTATATGAGCGGCACAAGCTGATCAGTTATCCGCGTACGGATAGCCGGCACTTATCGCAGGATGTGGCTGCCACGGTGGGGGCGATTGTGGAAGCGGTAGCGGGTCCGTACCGGGACCTGCTGGCGCCGGGGACGGGCGAGCGGCCGTTGGGGCGAAGATATGTGGACGATTCGAAAGTCACCGATCACCACGCGATTATTCCTACCGTGACTTCGCCTTCGCGCGCGAATCTATCGCCGGACGAGGCGAAGATCTACGACCTGGTTTGCCGGCGATTTCTGAGTTGCTGGCACGAGGATCACGTGTGGTCGGTCACGACGGTGATTACGGCCATTGTGAACGGCGCGATTACCGATCGGTATTATTCGTCGGGGAAAACGATTCAGCAGGTTGGGTGGAAGGTTCTCGATTTCCAGACGGACAAGAAGAAGAGTAAGAAGGCGAAGGCTGGCGAGGAGTCCGCGGAGGAAGAACAGGCTTTGCCGGTGGGGCTGGCGCGCGGGCAGGCGCAGGATGTGGTGGATGCGGAGGCGGTGCGCAAGAAGACGCGTGCGCCGAAGCGGTTTACCGAAGCTACGCTGCTGACGGCGATGGAAACGGCAGGGAAGACGCTCGATGAGAAAGAACTGTCGGACGCGATGAAGGAGACGGGGCTCGGGACGCCGGCGACGCGGGCTTCGATTATCGAAGTACTGCTGAAGCGCGAGTATATTGTGCGCAATGTGAAGAATCTGGAGGCTACGGATAAGGGAATCCGGCTGATTGAAGTGGTGCATCCGGAGGTGAAGAGCCCGGCGATGACGGGGCAGTGGGAAGCGTATCTGAAGCGGATTCAACGGGGGGATGCGCAGTTGGAGCCGTTCATGCACGGGATTGAGGAATATGTGCGTGAGGTGGTGGGGAAGGTGGGGCAGATTGCGGCGGCTCCGCGGCGGGAGAACGGCACTGCGCCCCGAAGCGTCTCGCCTGAGCCCAATCCGAGCGTAGCCGTTGCGCCTCAGGTGACTGCGGCTGAAGGCGAGCCTTTGGATGCATTGCTGCATCGCGCGTTCGGCTTCGCCGCGTTCCGCGCCAATCAGGAAGAAGTATGCCGGACGGTGATTGAAGGGCGCGATGCGCTGCTGGTGATGCCGACGGGCGCGGGGAAATCGCTCTGCTATCAATTGCCGGGAGTGGCGCGCGGCGGTACCACGCTGGTGATCAGTCCACTGATCGCGCTGATGGAAGATCAGTATGCGAAGTTGCGGGAGCGCGGGTTTCAGGTGGAGTGCATTCATTCCGGGCGGGATCGCGCGGCTTCGCGGCAGGTTTGTATCGACTATCTGAATGGCAAGCTGCAGTTTCTGTTTATCGCGCCGGAGCGGCTGCGCGTGCCGGGGTTTCCGGAAATGCTGGCGAAGCGGAAGCCTGCGCTGATCGCGATCGACGAGGCGCATTGCATTTCGCAGTGGGGGCACGATTTTCGTCCGGATTACCGGCTTTTGGGCGGATATCTGCCAACGCTGCGTCCGGCGCCGGTGATTGCGTTGACCGCGACAGCGACTGCGATTGTGCAGCAGGATATTTGCAGGCAGTTGGGCTTCGATCAGGCGGCCAGCTTTATTCACGGCTTCCGGCGTTCGAATATTGCGATCGAAGTGGTGGAGACAAGTCCATCGATGAGGCCTGGGCTGGCGCGGGAGTTGCTGGGCGATGACGAGCATCGTCCGGCCATTGTTTATACGCCGAGCCGGAAGCAGGCGGAGAGCGTGGCGGCGCTGCTGGCGCGCGAGTTTCCGACGGCGGCGTATCACGCGGGTCTGGATGCGCAGCGGCGGCGGCGCGTGCAGGACGATTTTCTGAGCGGGAAGCTGGAAGTGATTGTGGCGACGATTGCGTTCGGCATGGGGATCGATAAAGCGAACATACGGACCGTGATGCATACGGCGCTGCCGGGAAGCGTGGAGGCGTATTACCAGGAGATCGGGCGCGCGGGGCGGGATGGCGAGCCGAGCCGGGCGATTCTGATGCATTCGTATGCGGACCGGTATACCCACGATTTTTTCTTCGAGCGCGATTACCCGGAAGTAGCGGTGCTCGATCAGATTTTCGCGAAGCTGCGGGCTGAGGCGCAGCCGCGGGAGTTGGTGGAGAAGCAGTTGCGGGTGGGGTCGGAGGTTTTTGCGAAAGCGCTGGAGAAATTGTGGACGCATGGCGGCGCGACAGTGGATGCCTCCGACGATCTGGGCCGCGGAACCGCGGCGTGGCGCGATTCGTACGTGGCGCAGGGTGAGCAGAAGCGGGCGCAGATCGAGGCGATGATCCGGTACGCGCAGAGCAGCCAGTGCAGGATGTCGAGCCTGGTGAGGCATTTTGGCGATACGGCGGATAGCCAGAAGCCGTGCGGGATTTGCGATTTCTGCGCGCCGGACAAGTGCGTGGCGCAGAGATTCCGGCCGGCGAATGAGATGGAGGAGACGCTGGCGCGGCAAGTGATCGATGCGCTGCGGGGAAGCGGGCGGTCGCTTGGGAAACTGCATTCGGAGTTGTGCGCGGAGAACGGGCTGGATCGGGATTCGTTTGAAGAGTTGATGTCCGCGATGGCTCGTGCGGGCCTGGTGCGTCTGGTGGATGCGGTGTTCGAGAAAGACGGGAAGCAGATTCCGTTCCGGAAGGCGAGTCTGGGGCGGGATGCGGATACTGTGGACGACGAGGGGCCGCTCGGGTTATCGATTCGCGGGACTGCGGTGGTGAGCGGGGCAAAGAAGACCCGGAAGAAAAAGGCTGTGGCCGCGGCGAAGAAAAAGGCGCCGAAACGGGTGCCCGATCAATCGCCGGTTGTGGCGATGTTAAAGGAATGGCGTCGCGCGCAGGCGAAAAAGCAGGGCGTGCCGACGTTCCGTGTCATGTCGGATCGCGTGTTGATGGCGATTGCGGAGGATCAACCTGGCACGCTGGCGGAGTTGCTGGCGATTCCGGGGATTGGATTAAAGACGGTGGAGAAGTATGGGGCGCAGATTTATAAGATTCTGAATCAGGCGCGTGGATAAGCCGCGCAGTCGCCGGGTCGAAAACGGTGTATGGTGAAGACGTATGGCCACTACCATTTCGCGAGTGGAGACCGTGGACATTCCGGTTCCCGCCGACATTGCCGAGAAGATCGACGCAATCGCACTCGCGCGGCACGTGAGCCGGGATCGTGCGATGGCCGATCTTCTGCGAGAAGCGGTTACCGCGTACGAACGGCGCAGAGAAGTTTTCCTGAACCTTGCCGCACGTTTCCAGAATTTCACCGATCCGGCGGAGATGGAGCGGCTTCGCGGGGAGCTTGCACGGATGACCTTCGGCGACTGATGCCGCGGATCAAATGGCGAGATTTGCCTCCCGAGCTTCTAAGGCATCTTTTCGACCGTGCGAAAGAGCGCGAGATTTCGATGGACGATCTCTTTGCTCTTGAGGAGTGGCGCAGGCATTCCCCGGACGCGCCCGAGGGGCGCTGGTTTAGGGATTTCGGGTCTTTCAAGCTTGCGGGGAAGGCCAGTATCCAAAGACCTTTCTGCTGAGAGGTCAGACTGCGCATGGTCGCGAGACAGAGTGAGCAGGAACCTCGCGCGCGAATGCAAGGCCACCGCGCTGAAAACCGCTTTTCCAATCTGGTAGAATCCATAAGTACTCCTACCGGGGACAACAGGGACATTGCGGAATGTTCAAAACAAAAAAGGAACAACCCGTCGCAGCTACCGACTCCATGCCGGGTAGCGACGTTCAGTATACGAGCGGCGATGTCGCACGCATTGCCGGCGTGAGCCTGCGGCAACTGCAGTGGTGGGATGAACGCAACGTGGTTTCTCCGCTTCAGGAAGGCCACCGGCGTGTGTACCGGCAGCAGGAAGTGATCGAAGTGTCGGTGATCGCCGAGCTTCGGCGCAAGGGTTTCTCGCTGCAGAAAATCCGCCGCGTTTTGAAATTTCTGCAAAAAGAGATGGGCCGGCGCCTGGCGGATGCGGTGGCGGAAAACGGCGACATCCATCTGATTACCGATGGCAAGAACATTTACCTCGAAGATCAGCCGGACAGAATTATCGATGTAATGAAGAACGCCAAACAGCCGATGTTTTTGGTATGCGTGACCGATCAATGGCGCAGATTTCAGCCTGCCGCCAATCGCAAGCCGGCCAGAAGCGTCACCGCGGGCGAAAATACGGCTTTGAAAACCAGGTTGGGATAACGTGGTAGCGCAGTTGTTGTGGCTCGTTCCGCTCATCGCACTGGTGAGCGCCTCTGTAATCTATTGCGTGCTGGCGATTGTTGCGGCCGTAACGTATCGCAAGTCCGGCGCACCGGGGTTGCGGGAGTTTCCTCCGGTATCCGTGCTGCGGCCGATGGCCGGAGACCGCGACAATACGGAGGCTGGCCTGCGCACTGTCTTTGAGCAGGATTATCCGGCCGATTACGAAATCATCCTGGGCGCCGCGTCGCCCGACGATGCGGCGGTTCCCATCGCGCGGCGTCTCATGGCGGAGCACCCGGAGCGTGCGGCGCGGCTCATTTTTACCGGCGATTCCCCTCATCCAAACCGAAAAGTCTGGCAATTGCGCGCCCTGTGGGAAGAGGCGCGGCACGAGACGATTGTCATGGCGGACAGCGACATCCGCTGGGCTCCGGATTGCCTGAAAACGGTGGTTTCGGAACTGGCGCAGCATGGTGTGGGGCTGGTGACATGCCCGTACCGCGCTATCGCGGGGCCGAGCCCGTGGTCGCAGATGGAAGCGCTTGGGCTGAATGCGGATTTTATTTCAGGCATGCTGACGGCGCGAATGCTGATCGGCATGGATTACGCGATTGGGTGCACGATTGCGACGAGACGCTCGGCGATCGACGCGATTGGCGGGCTGGGTGATGTGCAGCCGTACCTTTCGGAAGACTTCGTGATCGGCAACCGAATGCACGCGAGCGGGCGCACGGTGATTCTTTCGCGCTCGGTGATCGAACACTATATCGGGAACGATGCGATGGCGGATGTGTGGAGGCACAGGCTGCGGTGGGCGCGCGGATCGAGGCGGTCGCGGCCTTTGGGCTATTTGGGCGAGGTATTTACGCGGCCTGCAGTGCCTGCGGTGGCGCTGTGGCTTCTGGCGCCGGAATGGGGCTGGCTGGCGGCGTTAGCGCTGGCAATGCGGCTGGCGCTGGTGTGGATGGCCACAGTGCGGGTTCTGGCGGATCGCGAGATTCGTCGACGCTGGTGGCTGTTGCCGGCGGAAGATGTCGCGGCTTTTGCGACGTGGATGCTCGGGTTCTTCGGGAATAAGCTGGTCTGGCGCGGGCATAAGCTGGTGATCCACCGCGACGGGACGATTCGGACCAACTCGTAAGGCGCTTCTACCGCTATTGTTCGCACACAATTTCGACGGCAGTTCCTTTGGCGCTCGCTTCCTGCATCAGCGTCCTGAAGCGGTCTATCAGGGGTTTACATCCCTCCGGAGTTTGACCGATGCCGATTATCCGCACCCGAAATGGAGCGTTCATGCGATTGATATCGCCACCCGTGATCGAGTCCCAGAGAGCGTCAAGATTGTGTCCGTGCCAAGGCGGTGCTCCGACCGCGGCAAGGAAGGCGATGTAGAAGTCGTCGGGCGTTTTCCATCCAGCAGCGGAAATCACGATTTCCTGTATTGACCGCCCCGACGTAGTGGCTTCAGGTACGTCGATACCCTATTTTTTCAGTGCTTCGATGATGGCGGGAACGATCTGGAACAGATCGCCGACGATGCCATAGTCCGCGACTTCGAAAATCGGGGCTTCGGGATCCTTATTGATCGCGACGATGGTCTTTGAACCCTTCATGCCAACCAGGTGCTGGATTGCGCCTGAAATACCCACCGCAACATAGAGCTTCGGCGCCACGGTCTGGCCCGAACTGCCCACCTGGCGTTCCATGGGCAGCCAGCCGTTATCGCAGATGGGGCGGGAGGCGGCCAGTTCCGCGCCTAACGCCTGCGCCAGTTGTTCCACCAGCGCAATATTCTCGGCTTCGCGGATGCCTCGGCCTACCGAGACGATGCGGTCGGCTGCGCCCAGATCGACGGCGCGCTGCGATTCGCGAAAACGTTCCAGAGGCTTGGTGCGGATCTGCTGCGGGGTGAGATGGGGAACCGTTACTTCGACTGCGGCGGGGCTTTCGGATTTGTGCGCGTTTTCCGCGCGGAAGGCTCCTGCCTGAATGGAGGCGAAGTACGGAGCGGTGCCTTCGAAGCGCACATCGGCGTTCATTTTGCCCTGGAAGAGCTGGCGAACCAGGGTCAGGGCGCCATTTTCGACGCGGTGGGCGATGACGTCGCTGACGAGGACGCGCGAGTGAGCGGCTGCGAGGCCGGGCGCGAAGTCGCGGACCTGATAGGTATGGGGGAACAGAACGTACGACGGCTTGTGAAGATCGATCAGCTGTTTTAGCGCGGCGGTGTAGCCGTCCGGCGTATATTCAGCGAGGAGTTCGTGTTCGACAGCGTGAACTTTGGTGAGCCGATAGCCGGCCAGAGTGCCCGCGAGCGGCTGGATATCGTTGCCGAGGACGACCACATAAACAGGGAGGCTGAGTTCCGCGCCGATTTGTTGCGCCGCCGCCAGGGCTTCGGGCGACATGGCGTGCAGTTTGCCTTCGCGCTGTTCGAGAACCGCGAGAATTCCGCTCATATGACCCTCGCTTCGAAGCGCAGTTTGTCCACCAGTTGCGCGGCCGCTTCCTGCGGAGTGCCTTCAAAGATCTGCGAACGCTTCGATTTCTGCGGCAGGTAGATACGCTCCAGTTTCAGCGATGACGCGACGGCCGGCTGGGCGTCGATCTTCTTAATTTCTTTCGATTTGGCCTTCTTGATGCCCATCAAAGTGGCGTAGCGCAGTTTCGCGGCGCCGGACTGGATGGTCAGCAGGGCGGGAAGCGGCATTTCCACGTTCTGGAACCAGCCGTCTTCGAGTTCGCGCTTGACGCGGATGCCATTGGCCGTGGTTTCGACGCTCATCACAAGCGTGGCGTGCGGATAGCCCATCACTTCGGCGAGGATCACGCCCGTCTGGCCGTAGCCGAGATCGTCGGATTGCAGACCGGTCAGGACGGCGTCGGGCTTTTCGGATGCGAGCGCACTGGCCATGGTGCGGGCGAGCGCGAGGGGATCGGCGGCCGTTTCTTCGGTCTCGATGTGGATGGCGCGATCGGCGCCTTTCGCCAGCGCCTCGCGGATGGTCTGCGTGGCGCGGTCGGGCCCGGCGCAGAGCACAATCACTTCCCCGCCCGCGGCTTCGCGGAGTTGCAGGGCGGCTTCGAGCGCGTAGGCGTCCGGCTCGTTGATTTCCCACGACAGATCCGCATCGTCGATCCAGGTACCGGAGGGATCGACTTTGAGCAGACTGTCGCGCGCGGGAACTTGTTTGATAGCGACTACGATTTTCATTGTGTGAAGCGTTTATGAGGTGGAGTGTTTACGATGTGAAGCGCTTAAAGATCAGCGCGCCGTTGGTGCCGCCGAAGCCGAACGAATTGGTCAGCGCATAATCGAGCTTCATCTGACGCGGCTGATTGGGGATGTAATCGAGATCGCAGGCTTCGTCCGGATGATCCAGATTCGCGGTGGGGGGCGCCACCTGATTCACCAGCGAACAGACCACGATGCCGGCTTCGAGGGCTCCCGCGCCGCCGAGCAGATGGCCGGTCATGGATTTCGTGGAGCTGACGGCGAGTTTGTAAGCGTGATCGCCGAAAGTGCGCTTCATGGCTACCGTTTCCGCCTTATCGCCCAGCGGAGTGGAAGTACCGTGCGCATTGATGTAGTCGATCTGATCGGGGTTCAGTTTGGCGTCGTTCAGGGCGTTGCGCATGACGCGATAGCCGCCTTCGCCATCTTCCGGCGGCGAAGTGAGATGATACGCGTCGCCGCTCATGCCATAGCCGATAATCTCGGCCAGGATGGGGGCGCCGCGGCGTTTGGCGATTTCCAGTTCTTCAAGGATCAAAATGCCCGAGCCTTCGCCGACCACAAAGCCGTCGCGGTCGCGATCGAAGGGACGCGAGGCGCGCGCGGGCTCGTCGTTGCGCTGCGACAGCGCGCGCATGGCTGCGAAGCCGCCGATTCCCATCGGCGTGATACAGGCTTCCGCACCGCCGCAGATCATCACGTCGGCGTCGCCGCGGGAGATGATGCGGAAAGAATCGCCGATGGAGTGGGCGCTGCTGGTGCAGGCGGTGGCCGTAGCGGAATTAGGACCTTTCGCGCCGGTGCGCATCGAAATGTGGCCGGACGCGAGGTTCACGATCGTGGCGGGAATAAAGAACGGCGAGATGCGGCGAGGGCCACCCTGCAGGTAGTTGCTGTGCTCCCGTTCGATGACTTCAAAGCCGCCGATGCCGCTGCCGACGTAGACGCCCACGCGATCGGCGGTTTCTTCGGTCACCCGAAGTCCCGAGGAAGCGAGCGCGTCTTCCGAGGCCGCGATGGCAAACTGGATAAAACGGCCCATCTTCTTGACTTCTTTTTTCTCGATGAACTTCGTCGGGTCGAAATGCTTGATTTCGCCCGCGATCTGGGCGTTAAACAGCGCGGGATCGAAGGCTTCAATGCGGGAAATGCCGCTGCGGCACGCGAGCAGCGACTGCCATGTCTGCGCCGTGGTCTCGCCCATCGCGGTGATGAGACCGACGCCCGTAACTACGACTCTGCGGGAAATAAACGAATTCTCCTTTCCTGGTGTCGACCAGCGCGGTTGACCGGCGCATCAACGATTCGCGCGGGCCAGCCAAAAAGACGGCCTGCCGGGGGACCGAACCGGCGAGGCGGACCAAAAGCGCGGCAAGTACTGGCGCCAGCGCGATACTGCGCGCTACTTAGATGCCGCGGCCACTGGCCGGGATGCCCCCGGACAGCTACTTTTTCTTGTTTTCGATGTAGGTGACAGCGTCGCCGACGGTACCGATCTTTTCGGCGTCTTCGTCGGGGATTTCCAGTTCGAAGGCTTCTTCGAAGGCCATGACGAGTTCCACGATGTCCAGGGAGTCGGCGCCAAGGTCATCGACGAACGATGCCTTGTTGTCAACCTGGCTCTCGTCCACACCCAGTTGCTCTACGATGATCTGCTTGACCTTTTGTTCTACTGCTGATGCCATACGACCTCCAATATACACTGAGCGCCAGCTATGTGGGCAAAAAAAAATGTTGAGCGCGAAATATTACCGGTGCCCACAAGTGGCGCAAAGTTTTGATTCTACACTACCGTCGTGCCTGACGCCGTGCCATGCTCATAACATCGCCTGCAAACTGACAGTGGTTCTGGTTTCGACGCGCAATCCGCTGAACATCGGCGCGGCGGCGCGCGCTGTGGCAAATTTCGGATTTGACGATTTCCGGCTGGTGGATCCGTACGATCTGGCGTTCCGCGAGGCCGTATCGGCGGTAGGCGGAGCGCATGTATTGAAAGGCGCCCGCGTCTTCGCCACCGTGGCGGAAGCGGTGAGCGACTGCACGCTCGTGCTGGGAACCACGGCGGGGCAGCACCGGGTTCCGCAGCAGACGGTGGAGCGGCTGGAGGCCGGTATGACCGCGGCGCGCAGCCATGCGGGGCGCGTGGCGATTCTTTTCGGCAGCGAGAAGTTCGGACTATCGAACGAGGACATGAGTTTTTGTCACGGGCTGTTGCAAATTCAGACCTCGCCCGGAACGCCTTCGATGAACCTGGGGCAGGCCGTGGCGGTTTGCCTGTATGAACTGGTTCGCGAGGGTGCGCCGGAAGCGCCCGTGGTTACCGGTCCCGTGGTTACCGGAAAAGATGCGGAACAGGTGACGCGGATGCTGATCGAGGTGCTGGAACAATCGGGCTACACCAACAGAATTACCAGCGTTTCCACGGAGCAGAAAGTGCGCCGGTGGATACGGCGGCTGCGCATCGGGCCACGTGATGCGGCGCTGCTGCTGGGGATTTTGCGGCAGATTTTATGGAAGTTCGATAAGTCCGGGTAGTCTGCCTGCGTCCGATGTCCCCGGGGGATTTTGTGGCAAAATTAATGGAGGAGGTTTTCGCGCATGAATCCGTCGTCTGGTCGTTTGGCGATAGCAATGCTTGCAATTCTGTATGGTTGCGCGGGAATTTCGCCGGCGCAATCGCTGATTCCAAATATGGGCCATCCATCGACCCCCTTCGATCAGTCTCCGCCGAAACAGGCTGCGCCAAAAAATCTTCTGCCACTCGCGGAACTGAATGCGCTCGACCTTAAATTCCACCAGGAACTGGATGCGGCTCAGGATGCCTTCGACCGGGAATCGTTTAGCGATGCGGAACGGGGTCTGGCCCAATTGACCGGAGAGATCGAAGACACGATCAAAAAAATCGCCGTCTCCACGCTGCCGAAGAACGGTTTTCTCGAGGTCGACGGGGTGAAGAAACCGGCCACCGCCGAGACTGAGACTGAATGGTTCACGCGCATTCTGGATAAGGCCAGGAACAGGAAAGACGCTGCCGGCATTCTTCGGAATGTGGCGGGACACCCAGAAGGAGGCAATGGCGCTGCTGACTGCGGGAAAGTATCCGGACGACCTGGATGCGTACCGAAAATCGGCGCAGGCTTCGACTGACAATCGTTCGAAGCTGGACGATGCGACATTTCAGTTTTTTTGGCGCGGTCCGTGAACGGGCAGAAACAGAGCAGTGCGGATTACTGGGGAGCGAAATTCCGCGGGTTGCAGAATAAATATAACCGGACGACTGAAGAACCTAAAATGTCGACGGAAGAGATTCGCGCCACTATAAAGGCCGTCGCGGATGAGATCGCGGATCGGGGATATACGGATGCGGCGAAGTTCCCCGACATGCCTGAAGACGCGCGGACTCTTTTTCGTACATTATCGACGGCAGCAAACCAGTATCTGGCCACGCCGTAACAGGCACTTCAGCGTTAGACCATTTCCCTGGCGGCCTGCTTGACCCGGTACATTTCCTTATCGGCGCGCGCAAACAGTTCCAGGCCGGTTTCGACGCCATCCCAGGCCACCGTTCCGAGGGCTGCGTCCACTACCACCGTGACCGCCCGATTATCGGGCGTCAGCTTGTATTCGCCGAGAACCCAGTGGCGAACGCGATCGGCGCGCGCGGCGCCTTCCTTCAGCGGGCCTGTCACGATACCGACGAATTCGTCGCCGCCCCAGCGAGCGACCGTGTCCTCGGAAAGGAACTGCCCTTTGAGTTCGCCGGCGAAGCGCTTGAGAATCTCATCGCCCACCACGTGACCGTAGCGGTCGTTGGTCGCCTTGAAGCCGTTGAGATCCACCACCAGCAACGAAAACGGCTGTCCGCTCTGCACGCGCTGTTCGAGTTGCTGCTCGAAGCCGCGGCGGTTGGCCAGGCCGGTAAGCGGATCGATCAGGGCTCTGCGTTCGGACGCCATCAGGCGAGTCTGGTAATCGGCGATCTCGGAAGTCAGCTTGCGAATGGATTCGCGGCCTTCTTCGGCCATTTTCGCCACGCTCTTATTCAGTGCGCTGGTATTTTCCATGATGGACCGGCGGATCAAAGGCAGGCTGTCGAGACCGGCCACTGTGCGAAGACGATCGGTCAGTTCGGAGATTTCGCGGCCGAACTTTTCGTCGCGGGTTCCCGTGGAGGCGGTTGCCTCAAAAACAACCAGCAAAAGGTCCCTGACGGTTTGCTCGTTCTGTTTCTGATTTTCGAGCGCCATGTCCGCCCAGAGGGATAGTTCCGCGTCGACATCGCGGCGCGCGTCATGGACGGCACTGGGCGAGACGACCCCATCCAGGCTGTTGCTGATGCGGGTGAGAGCCGAATCGAGCGCGGACCCGAGCGCAGGGATTGCCTTCTGCCCGTTAGCGCCCATGGCGCGAAGGGCTGCCTGATAGGCCAAAAGCAGATTTCCCGAGCCCTGCCCGCCACGATTCGCACCAGAGACGCCTTCGGACCCTGTGGATCCTGCCGCGCGGGCCGACTTTGAACCGACAACTTCAGAATCGAGAAACTTTTTCAGAGATATCATGCCGCATTAACCCGCTAGTCTTATCGGCGGGTTCATCTGGCCTTTGAGGCCGAATCGGCTATTGTTTGCTCAGCTTCTTCGTGTATTCGCCCCAGGCGTTGCCGTAGCCCGGCGCCACGGTAGCGGGACTGGCGCTGCGGACACTGCCATCGGCTCCGTCGGCCT